>OGQP01002164.1_pt1 | contig 10666 bp, 9 predicted proteins | sample 1553251 | NCBI WGS metagenome assembly OGQP01 (sample SAMEA2580016, study PRJEB22360) | human gut metagenome | biome: human gut; feature: human-associated habitat; material: faeces | place: Denmark | collected 2008/2010 | reverse complement strand
GGCCATGGCGGCCTCTTCCGGATTGTGGATGTCGGTCACTACCGGTACGCCGAATTCTTTTCGGATCGCGCCCAGCATGCGCAGCGCCTCCAGATCGCCGATGCCGCTGAACGAGTCGATCCGCGAGCGGTTGGCCTTGCGGTACGACGCTTTGAATATATAGGGAATACGCAGCCGCTCGGTGATCCGGCAGGCTGTTTCGGCCACGGTTTTCAACATATCCGCGTCCTCGACGACGCAAGGTCCGGCCATCAGGAAAAACATGCCGCTGCCGGTATGTTTGATATTCGGAATTCGGTTCAGCACTTCGTTCATATCCTCGGAATTTTATCCGGTAAAGATAACAAAACCTCCCGATACGACAAATACCCCCCGCAAACCGCATCCGGAGAAGCCCGTTTACGGCTTTTTTTTATACGGATAAAATAGGCAAAACCTCAATCAAGCCGACCTTTTTACAAAAACCACTAATTTTCGCTTTGACACCAGAACTGTTAATCGAAACATATTAATTTGCATTTGTTATACATTTGTTATACATTCATATCACAAATGAATACTTCATAAAGACATCAATTAAAATATCAAAACGAATTGCAGCGGAATCATGCAACTACGCTTACGACATTTACGGATATGTGCCAAGCCGGCAACGGAGGCAGTTGCTGGGAAGGATATACTTATTACACCTACGATTGCTAAGGAAACCGGACAGGGGGGATCGCAAAATGTAGAAGTTATCTATTGCAACTAATCAAAGGTTAAACATGCTTGATCTAAAAAACGCTAAATCCGTACTCGATCATTTCATTCGCTTATCTTCGATATGTTTTCTATTATCGTCCTGCTCAGGCCCGCGGCAGGACGATAATCTCATGGAAAACAAAAATTTATACTCAATCGACCTCGATCATTCAACAAAGGAACGATCGTTTGTATTCTCATCTATTTTCTGTGATTTGGAAACTATAATTCTCGACTCGGAAGAGAAAGTCATCGGAAATATAGACAAAATACAAGCGGACGACAGCACCATTTATATTTTGGACATCAATATTTCCAAAGGCGTCTTTAAATATTCGCACAACGGAAACTATATTCAGCAAATAGGAAACATCGGTTCCGGTCCCGGAGAATACATAAAACCCTTCGATCTGTACGATCTGGAGACTCTGGAATTGAAAAAGCGGATCGTGGGGGAGTATAAGCTTCAACAGCCGACGTTTAAAGATGAGGAATTGTATTATGTAAGCGCCTTTGCCGGTAAAAAATATTTTTATGCTCTGTTCAAAGGCGAACGGAATGCGGAAGGTAAAAATCCGAGCAATACGATCGAGGTGTACGATTACGACGGCAATCCGGTGGTTCGTTACCGGTTTGATATGCCGCCGTTGTATTTTTACCCGGACGAAAAAAACAATTGCATTTACGCTACGCATCCTTCCTGCATGGATACGTTGCTTCGGTATGATTTGTAGGACGACTGCCCGGTCGGCGGGAGGGGAAGTGACGATTATGTATTTTTTTGCTGTGACCGGCTGGAACCGTACAGCATTTTATCGAACTGATTGGAATGTTTGCCGACGGTTTTATTCATCCGGCAGGGTTTTGTATTTATAGAAAAATATCACGGGATTGGCATCGTCCTTCATTTTTTTCAATTTATCCGATTTGTTTAAGTTTTTGGAAAATAGATTCAGGGAAAAGCCCTCCATGAAATTTCCTATTGCATTTGTATTGACATAATAATATACACCCTCGTTACCGGAGCAGCCGAACTTAGGAAACCCTACGTGCGTATTATCTTTTTCAAAAAGCAGGTCGTCGGCAATCGTGTCGTATAGTTTCGTTTCGTTCGTTTCCGTATCGTACGTAGTAAAAGTCGAAGTCAGGCCGTTGCGATATACGAAGTAGATACGACCGTCGTGTTCGAAATAGCTGTTGATATCGAAAATCTTATTTTTTGAAAATATGTAATCGAATACCGAATGGATCGGAGCATTTTTTTCAATTGATGCTATATCTTCCGCGGTCATGATATCTTCGCTTTGCAAAGAAAGGTAAGGCATTACCTTTTCGCGGCTGATGTAAATAATGGTATTCATGAATACTTGCATGAACCGTGAAGATTCTTCGTTCACGGTGTAAAAAACATGGTCATGGATATAACTGGGATTCTTCCATCCTTTGTTGTACTGCGTTGCATTTAAAAAAGTACTTTGTTGTTTGCCTTTGCAGGTGTCTAATTTTTGTAATAAAAAGTCCCGTTTCGATGGAGCCAACGTATATACGTCCGTGAAAATAACTCCGTCGTTATATTGGATGTGGTAACTTCTTATTGGATCGTTTTTATTGATTTCGAAATGTCCGAGATACTTGCCCGATGTCATTTCGTATTTATTGATCCGTTGTCTTGGCCCGTCGAGAATGTAGATGATTCTGTTTTTCTGATCCAAGGTGAAATCAGATCGATTTAACACTCTTTCCGTGCAATAGATTGATAAATTGATTTTGGCACGAATAAACAGGGAATAAGGTAATGATTTAGCGACGGTTCTATTTTCCGTTCATCGCTTCGATTTTTACCGCATCAAATAAACTCATACAAAGATAGTTGAATAATCTGGAAAAAAGCAAATAAAGTTTTATTTTTCAGGCCTTCGGGATTGTATCGATTTTCTTTCGCCCCTTTCTTCGATACCGTATCTCAGCGGTCAACATGACCGTTACTCTCAGTACAACTCACCACTCTACCCGGTAGCGATTAGCACAAGGACATAAGGCCGTCCGTCAGGCTGGAAACCCGGTAAATTTGATCCTCTAAAAACGCTTGAAATTGCTCATAGTAAAACGGCTTTCATAAAGTTTCCAGTAATCGGGTTTTGTTAGTTTTTGTATCACAACAAAGACTAAAATACGTGAGATTATGCCTAATATACCGATTACCATGAGTAAATTAAGGACGATTATCCGTTTGTATGAAGACCGTCGGGGTCTTAAGACCATCGCAGAGATGGCCCGCACCAGGAATACGGTCAAGAAGTATGTCAGTCGTTGGAACTCTCTTTCTATGAGTTATGAAGAGTTCGAGCGCCTTGCCGAACATTACGGAGCAGCTGTCTATCCTGCCCGCACCCGCAAGCCGAAAGACAAATCCCACGTAAAGAATACGGTCAAACTGATCTACAAGGATATCTTTACAGCCCTGAATGGGCTTCACTGTCCGGATATGCCTCTTTGAATGTCGCTATCCGGTCAGCCCTTGAACGTCATAATAACAGGAATTTAGACCGCCGCAACTACTCGCGCCGAAGTCACTTCGAAAAGGTGGAGCGTGAGGCCTTACACCCGCTTAACCCTATATTGACTTGAGTACAGTATTCCTTGAGCATCATTCCAACCTTTTTTTTGAACAAACGGCTCATATGATTTGGATATTTGAATCCAAATTTACAGGCAACCTCACTGACGGATTTCTGCCTTTTGGCCAATCGTTTTTTACACGACCGATAACGGCAACTGAATATATTCCTGGGCCGATTTACCAGTTTCCTTTTTTATCAGGTCATCGAAATAGTTAGCCGACAAATGCAATTGGTCTGTGCAGTACTGCATAGCGAGAAGACCGATCACCTGTGTCCTGTCCGAATTGAAATAGGCGTCTTCTGGAGACGATTATCAGTCGGTGCGAGTTTGTCCCGACTTACCCTTTACCGATGCACTTTTTGTATCATTTCTCCCGAAGAGACGGGATATCCACGATGCAAATATTGCAATTATTCGTTAGACGGCCAAATATTTTATCCCATTTATCGTATAGGAACGTTTTTTTATGTATGACTAATACAGCGAATTACGTCGCTGAATCTACCGGTATATGACTGCGCATCCTTCTATTTTAAAATAAGAACGGCCCTTACCCGAACCGAAGTTTTTTCCCGGAATGTATGCACTCTCCATGCATTTCAAAGTAAATGCGAACGTCACAAGTAATTTACATGCTTATTTACCAGCCGATTATCCTTGTAATCCCGTCTCTTCGGGAGAAACGGTATGCCGTGAGAGGATTTTGCATTCATGGTTCCCTTATAACTATCTGATATTGCTACTCTTGAAGCAGTTTCGGAGTCCATAAGAACAACCTATTCCTAAAAAAGTGGATAAAAAACGAGCATCGGAAGCAACGAGATGGTATGCCCTTCGGAGTATGCGCCGATCCGTACAGAGTTGCCGATCGGTACTGGAGGAGCTGGGGGTCGAGCATTTCATTCCGATGACCAAGGTTAAAAGCCGTACGGTATCCGGCCGTTTCAGATGGAATGAACAGCCCTTGGCATTCAACTATGTGTTTATCCGTTCTTCGGCGGCCGAACTTAGCGACCTCAAACAAACCCGTCTTCCCCACCTGGCATATCTGATGCGCCCGGCAGAAAACGGGCTCGACGCCAAGGTTGTCGTTCCCGACGAACAGATGCGGAATTTCATTGCCATCGCGGGAACGGCGCAGGAACGGATTCTCTATTTGCCGTGTTCGGAAGTCGATCTGGCACACGGTGACCGCGTCCGTATCATAGGCGGCGTATTCGAAGGAGTGGAAGGAATCTACCAGAAAGTGAAAAGGGTGCGGGACAAGCAGGTCGTGGTATGTATCGAGGGCGTCGTGGCGGTAGCTACGACCACCGTACCCTCTTATTTCGTGGAAAAAATATAAAAAAGATCGTTATCGCTGCCGCTATGGATCAAAAAGGCTTACATACGTTTTTCCCATTCCTGTGCAACCATCATACGAACGTCCGAAGCGAAACCCGTATCGATGCGCTTTCGCGGATGTATATTGCCGTCAACGACCTGATTTGCACTCTGGCTATCGATGATTACGAGAACCGCAGTAAGATTACCCGCAAGATCGATTCGCTTTACAAAACGCTCGACCGCTCCTCGGTTAAAAACCTGACGCGGATGTACCGGCTGACCAAAGAGGTGTCGATGGCGGTCTACGGGGATAAGGACCGGGAGTGCAGCGATATTTATTACGATTCGATTACGTCATACCTGAAAGATCCCGATCCGGAGGTGGAGCCGGATGTCATGCGGTGTATCGTCTATGAGTTGGGGGATATACCGGAAGATAATACAGGATTCGATTTTTATCCGTACTTCCGCGAAAGATGCCGGTCGTGGATCGACGAACTGGACGGCGAGGATCGCTGGAAAGGAATCCCGGAAGTAACGGCCTTGGAGCGATTGGGGCTGTTGCAGGACAACAGTTGCGTATTCCGCGACGACAGTTTTAATGATGCACTCATGTGGGTGTACGGCTGTTACAGGAAACACCTCATTCTTCCCCGGCAGGCCGAAGCTGAAGACCTTCCGCTGCTCGGGGCCTGGTACGACCTGCTGCGAATACCGGGGGTGCTGCCTTATGAACCGGCCCTGTCCGAGCGGATCGCCCAGCTGATGGAGGACTTCGCGAACGCCGCAAAACCCCGTTCCGACGAATGGTACTTCGCCACGAGTTATGCCGTGAGGCAAGGTTGTACCGACATCATAAACAAAGCGCAATCTAATCTGAGACAAAGGCAGGATAACAAAAAAGAATTTGCAGAGGATAATTCATGATCCTTTAGATATATGGCGTAGCTAAACAGACCAACGACTTATCATAGAGGCTATGCTAATAGACGTTATTTATTTTGAAATCGTCTTACGGAGATATTGCCCGTAGCAGCGGGATTATCGGGGGCGTCTAGATTATGAAAATAATCTTCGGACTGATCCAGAATAAAGTGTTGGCCCTTGTGGTAGGCCCTCACGGATTCGGCATCTGGGGAATGTACAACACCTATATTGAAATGGTTACGTCGTTCTCGTCCTTGGGATTGGATGCCAGCGGCGTACGACAGATTGCGAAAAATCCGGACGATACGGTATCCATGGCAAAATGTATATGGGTTTTTAAGCGGGCCTTGTTTTGCATCTCGCTGGTCGCTTCCGTGCTTTCGATGATTTTTTCCCGTGCGATCAGCCAATCGCTCTTCGGAACGCCGGATTGTCTACGTGGTGGTATGCCAAAAGTTATGAAGTAATCGTATTGGATAACCTCTCTCCTCAAATTCACGGAGAAAATCTGGAATATACATCTCCTTTATATCGCAGGATCAAAGATTGTGTGCGTTTTATCCAAGGCGGCCTCACCGACCGTAACGATTGGTTGCGCGCCCTTGAAGGCATCGATGCTGTTATCCACCTCGCAGCGGAAACCGGCACAGGACAGTCGATGTACGAGATCGAAAAATACACGGTTGTCAATATCGGCGAAACTTCACTGATGGGTACCCTTGATATACAGGGCGATGGAGCTGCGGTCGGGGCTGGGTCTGTCGGTGGTGAAGGTGGCATCAGCTTTGACCAGGAGTGGGGGAACAGCAGCCACCTTTCACCGCAAGGAACTGCACCTTTTCTACAAACCGTCTCATAGCAATCGAATTTTATACTATTCCTTCCAATAATAACCAACGCGGCAAGTCTGAACTCCAGACTCTGCTTGGCACATTCAGTCCGTTGACTAATGGGAAAATATCGTCGTTTGGGTAAGAACACGCTGCTTATGTTCTTGGGCAACATAGGGAGCAAGTCGCTCTCCTTCCTCATGCTGCCCTTCTACACCTCATTCCTCTCAGTGGCAGACTACGGCACGGTGGATCTCATACAGGTGTACGTGCAGTTGTTGGTAGGCCTATGTACCTGCACGCTCACCGAGGCCATCTTTGTGTTTCCCAAGGGGCAGACGCTTGCCAGACAACAGACTTACTTCACTTCCGGGCTGCTCTTCTCCGCCGGTGCCCTCGCCCTTACCGGCGTATTGTTCGCCGTAGTGGTTCTTGTGCTGCGGACGATCTCCTGCGAGGGCATATTCACCGAATACAACCTCTGCATCTTCCTCATGCTGTGCGCCACCTTCTTCCAGAGCTACACCCAGCAGTTCGCCCGCAGCATAGAAAGGGTGAACGTTTACGTCGTTTCAGGAGTGGTACTCACCCTGACCATCGTGCTCACCTCGCTGGTCACTCTGCCCCTGTGGGGGCTTCATGGCTACATCTACTCCATCATTGTCTCCTACTTCGCGGCCGCCCTCTACTCCGTGGCGGCTGCCCGGGAACACACCTATTTCTCCTTTGCCCGGTTGTCGTGGCCAAAGTTGAGAGAGATGCTGCGCTACTCCATCCCAATGATGCCCAACGGTATCATGTGGTGGGTGTCCAGCAGCATGAATCGCCCCATTCTGGAGCACTATTCGGGGATAGAGGCCATAGGCATCTTTGCTGTGGCCAACAAGTTTCCATTGCTCATAAGCATGTTGTACACCGTCTTCACCTACTCATGGCAGATTTCCATCCTCGAAGAGTTCAGAAAGCCGGGCTACCGGGAATTCTATAACAAGGTGTTCCGCGTGCAATTCCTTGTCTTTGTACTGTTCGTGCTGGGCATCACGTTCTTTTGCCACCCCCTCATTAAACTTATGACCACAACGGATTATTACGAGGCGGGGCAATACGTACCGATATTGTCGCTGGCCGTTGTCTTTTCCAATTTAGCGGGCTTCGTCGGCACCAACTTCTCGGCCACGAAAGAGAGCCGTTACTATTTCACTACCAGCTTTTGGAGCGGCCTGCTGTGTCTTGTGTTGAACTTCCTGCTGATTCCTCTTTACGGGATTTGGGGTATCATTGTATCCTTGCTGCTCTCGAACATACTGATGTTCTGTTTAAGGATAAGAAAGACAAAGGCATACAGTCCGATAACTAATGTTGGGCTATGTCTGCAACTTCTACTCGTTGTTGGGGGGTATATAGCACTTTTTTATTGGACAGAGAGCCATTTGGCACACACACTTGGACTACTGGTGGCTTTAGTCGTAGTGATTCTTCTAAATAAGGACTTTCTGTCCGAAGCATATAGCATAGGCAAGAAATTGATCAAAAAATAACCGAATAGAATGATGCTTAAAGAGTTTTTCATGAAATGTAAGGAGGCTTGCCATAAAGCCAAATTGCTCTATTCCGACTGGGCTTTCCTCTGCATGTTTTCCAACGATAAGAAGAAAGCGGAAGTGGAGGTCTGTTTTTCCTTGCTTAGAAAAGACTGCCATATTTTGGACAAAGGACTACACACTGTCCCGTTCGAGAAAGGGCATGGCAAAGCCTTCTATGCAGAGGCCGTTTCCCTGAAGAAAAAATTGGAAAACACTCCTGTCGCTGTCGACCCGGCTTTCCATTGGTGCAAAGGGGTCATATCTACTTACGAGTGCGCCCAATCCTGCGGGACAGGCAAAAAGAGCATGTCCTACCACGTTTATACCGAGGATGAAAGGCTGGTGATCGATGAGTTTTTCCGTTCCAGAGTGTCTTGCAGAAATTTCAACGCTGAGACGATTGATGATGCTATTTGGAACAAAATCATAGAAATAGCCGCCGACGCTCCCAATGGCTGTTGTCGGCAGACCTCCCGCATATATGTAGTTCACGAAAAAGAGACTATTGCCAAACTGAGAGTGAATATAGGGGGAGCGACAGGGTTCAGCAACGAAATCCCCTATCTATTGTGTATAACGGCAGACACTCGCCCCTACATGTGCATAGACCGCACACTTGCCTACATAGACGCATCCCTATTCGCAGGAAACCTTGTCTTGGCTTGTAGGGCAAACAACATATTCACCACTATATTGAACTTCCAACACGCTTCCCATCGGGAGCGGAAAGCTGTTTCGGCATGTCTAAACATCCCATCTCATGAACAGGTCATCCTGTTCATCGCTGCAGGACATGCAGATGCCGTGCCGGAAAAGCCTACCCGCATGTCTGTCGGACAATTCAGAAAACTGTAAACGATCCAATCACTTTGTGTATGAAGAAAATAGGAATTCTTACGTATCATTCCGTCTATAACTTCGGAGCCAACCTACAGGCTCTTTCCACCCTTTGCTATTTCAGGAACAAAGGGTATGATGCCAAGATTATAAATTGGAGGCCAAGGGATTTGTCCGCCCACTATGAAAAGACAACTCCCGCAATACAGGCAGAAGCGCATGAAGTCTTCTTCCGGCAACATTATGAACTGACGGACATTTGCCATACGGATGAGGAAATCGCCTGCATAGTGGACAAGGAGGGGTTGGATGCTATTGTAATAGGAAGCGATGCCGTATGCCGACACTTCCCCATCCTAATCCGCTGTCGACCTGCCCGGAGCAGGAAACTTTTTCTCAGAAGCCTGCTGTCCACCCCCGACATTTTCCCGAATCCGTTTTGGGGGAGTTTCTATACGAGGCTGAAGAACAAGATGCCGATGGTGCTGATGTCTGTCTCCTCACAAGGGACTTTATACCGTTATACGTTGTCCAACGAACGGAAGAAAATATCGAAAGCACTCAGCGACTTCTCTTACATTTCTGTAAGGGATAGTTGGACACGGCAGGTTTTCGACTATTTCAGCTACAGCAAGAGCGACCCCAAAATAACGCCCGATCCCGTATTCGGGTTCAATGCCAACGTGCCCCCCGAACAGACTTCCCGGGCGGTGGTCAGACGGTTCTCATTGCCGGAGAGATATGTCATCCTGTCGTTCAAACAGCGGTTCTCTCCGTCATCGGAATGGGTCAGGCGGTTTATGGCGTGTTGCAGGGAGAAAGGGACAGCGGTAGTGTCGCTCCCTTATCCGCAGGAAGAGAACAGGATAGAGGTAGACATGAACATCCCTTTGCCCCTGGATCCTATAGAGTGGTATAACATTATAAAACATTCTACAGGATACATCGGCAACAACATGCACCCCGTTGTGGTGTCCATGCACAATGCCGTGCCCTTTTTCTCTTTCGATTACTATGCGGATTATAGTCGATTCTCAGGGAAAGTGAATCTGGAGTTCAGCAAGATATACGACCTACTCAATCATACAGAGTTGCTGGACAATTACGTGAACGTACAGACTCGTGGTTTCCGATTTCCGGAACCTGAACTTGTCTTCGAGAGAGTGCATAACTTTGACAAGGGAAAGGCGAAGCGCATAGCCAATACCCAGTTGGAGGGTTACAGGGAGCTAATGGCAACCATTGAACGGGTAATTTCAAAATAAATATGCAGACCGGGTAAGGGACGGAGGATGACAGTCATACAATAATGTATAAATTAAGTAAAACTCTAATAAAGATAATTGCGATAATGGCATAGACAAGGCAACATCCGCTACCAAAAGTTTAATATCTGACTAAAAGAAAATCACCCCTATCGTATAAAATCATACAGAAGTGAAAAGGAAAATACTGCTGGCCTTCGGTACACGACCCGAAGCCATCAAGATGGCGCCTTTGGTAAAAGAGTTCCAAAGACGACCCGACAAGTTTGAAACCGTCATTTGCATTACGGGGCAGCACCGCCAGATGCTGGACCAAGTGCTGCGCCTGTTTGACATCCGGCCCGATTACGACCTCGACATCATGCGGCAGGGGCAGGATTTGTACGACGTGACCGCCCGCATCCTCACAGGAATGCGCGGCGTGCTGGAAGGAGTGCGCCCCAACGTGGTGTTGGTGCATGGCGACACCTCCTCCTCTACGGCTGCTGCCCTCGCCGCGTTCTACCGGCAAATTCCGGTGGGTCACGTGGAG
>OGQP01002160.1_pt1 | contig 10690 bp, 11 predicted proteins | sample 1553251 | NCBI WGS metagenome assembly OGQP01 (sample SAMEA2580016, study PRJEB22360) | human gut metagenome | biome: human gut; feature: human-associated habitat; material: faeces | place: Denmark | collected 2008/2010 | reverse complement strand
CTTCCCGCACCGGAGCGCAGATAATCGGATAAGGGGTGCAGGGTGTCCGATGTTTCTGGTGCATCAGCTTTTGAGGATTCAGTTCTTCCGACTCTTGTTGCCGCAGACGGGCGATGGTATAAACGGGATGGTTGCAATCCACGACGGCGACATCGTACCCTCTGTGGTAATGCAGAATGCTTGCGGCAAGTACCGTAAGCGAAGTTTTGCCGACACCACCCTTGGGGGAAGCGATGGCGAGATAAATGGGTTTACTCATATTTTCTCTTTTCTTTGAATGGGTGAATACTATGTCTTGATAAATCGTTTGTAATCGAAATTGCCTGACAGAATCTCTTTCGGGGCTTCTTCGGCAACGCGATCCAGCAGCTTGCGGACACGTTCCCCGGCTGCTTTCTTAATCGCTTGGAACATCGGGGAGTCCTGTATCTTACAGATGGTTTCGGCGGCTTTGGCAGCTTCCTCTATCGGGGCATTCTTACAGGAGAGGACATTGCCCATTTGTTGCAGCTCTTCCACGGTGATGCTTTCTGAAAGAGAGTGGTTTTCACCTTGGACTTCCACCAGTACAGATACCTCTTCCTCTTCGAGAATACTTGGAACGGTCTCTTCCAACATTTCTGTTTCAAAACTCTGTTCTTGTTGTTGCTCTTCTTTAATGGGCAACTCGGCTAAAAGGATATTCTCCTCTTGGGACAGTTCCCTTTTAGGGATGCGGATGGTAACGACGACTTTTCCCTTGCCCCGTTCCCTGAAAAAGAGCTGCAAGTCACGGTAGAGTCTTACGGTACTCCGATAGCGTCCGTACAGAAAGCGGGCGACCTGCACGCTGCCGAGATAGGCTAAGCCTACCAAAAGCAGAATAAAGATGACCTGCTTCATCGCTCGAAACGTTTACGGAATTGTTGCTCGAACAAGGCGTCTATCTCATCGCGGTGGGTATCAAGATGGTGACGGATGATGTTGTCAATATAGGCGGAGAGGGGCAGACTGTTGCCTGTGATTGTACCCACGATGCAGGCTATCTCATCCTTGATCTGTTGGGATACATAGACGGACACCCCCTTTTCCATGATGTGCCGTCTGAGAAAGGTCTCTTCATAATCGCTCGGTTCCGGTTTCTGCTTTTCCTTTCCTGTCTCCGAACGCTCTATCAACGTGGTGGAATTACGGATAGTCACCTTAGAGGATACACTCTTGTTTTCCATGAGGGCTGTCTGCCCTGCATTCTGTCTTACGTTTTGCTTTTTCATATTACAATAGCTTTTTGAATTTGAGTTCATTTAATCTGTTTATTTCGTCCTTATAGACTTCAAAGTGGTGGAGGATGATGTTCTCGACATAGATACCGATGGTCATCTCCCTGTTTTTCATCGACATGACTATCTCCGCCAGCTTTTCCTGCAATTCTCTGGCGACATAGATGGTCTTACGGTCTTTCAGGTCGTTGCGGTAGATGAACAAGGATTCATAGTCTCCCTTCGGTATTCTGCGACGGGTGCGGGAAAGAGGCCGTTTCACCTCCTCAGAGAGTTCTCTCTCTTCCTCCGGAGTTTCTTCGACAGACTCCTTTTCCCCGCAAGAAGCAGAGGGGGAATCCTCCTTCCGTCTCATGGGAATGCCCTGCGAGATCAGCTCTCTGATGGCATCGGGATTTATCTTTTCTTTATGCTTCTCTGCCATACGCTTCAGGTTTTACAATGGATAGGATTTCTTCCACAAGTTCTTTCAGACGGCTGCCTCTGAGCAGCGTGCGGGAGGCGGGAAAGATGGTCGAACGGAAGAGGGTCGTACCCTCATCCATGACCTCTTTTTTGTAGCGGGTCGTGTTGGGGACTGACGTCTTTAGGATGGGAAGTCCCAACTCGGCAATGACTTTCTCATACATTGCATAGAGAGGTGTTTTCTCTCTGCCGTCCACCATGTTCCAGAAAAGGTAAATCCCCTTGTTGTCCGTGTCCGCATTATCAGTGACCGCCTGCTTGATAACGGCGGAGAAACTCAGCGTGCTTTCCAAGGAAATACGGTCGGAAGAGATAGGCGTGAAGATGTAGTCCATACAGGCAAGCGTGTCGATGACACCCCTCGTATTGATGGTGCCCGGCAAATCGAAAAAGACGAAGTCTGTTTCCGATTCATTTTGTTCCAGATAATCCTGTACGACGCCTATGGCTTCGTCCGAGGTCGTACAAAGAATGCTATAGGTAGGCTTTTGAAGCCGGGAGAATTGGGCGATAGCCAATTCCTGTAGCGAGCTGTTCGTTTCCAAGCCTTTGGCATCCCGTTTTCTCATCTCGTTAATGCTGAACTGCGGGTAGTCGCAATCCACGACAAGGACATTGTATCCGCAGACATAGTGCAGATAGCTTGCCGCCAAGACCGTAAAGGTCGTTTTGCCGACGCCTCCCTTCTGGGTGGAGAAGGCGATAAAAACAGGTTTCATTTTCATTGTCTTTTTGAGTTTAATACTACATATACTTTATCACGGGAATCTGCCCGTGTCAGTTGATTCATACCAATAACGACTTCCTCATCTGTTCGAATATCCCGACGTCCGGGGAACTCCATTTGTCAGAGAGGGATGTGTGCCGATGATGACGGTTGTCCTCGCCTGCATAAAAAGTGGAGTTGTCCATCCCTTCATTCAGGAATCCCATCGCGGATTTCCCTTTACCTGCGTCAGAACAATTGTACCGTCGTTCGCAGATACATCCCTTCGATTGCATTGTCGAAGTTCCATACGTATTCGCTATACATACCCTCGAAAAGGAACGCATCCCAATCAGGGACTTTTGCGATGGCGGACATCTTCGATTTGCTCTTCGACGGGGCAAATATAGATGCCTTCGAAACTCTTTTTCTACCCTTTTTGCTAACTGCGTACTTGTGGCTTCGATTTGCGTATTTGTGGCTTCGTAAAAGATAAGAGACTTAGGTACAAGGCTTAGTAACTTTGCACCCAAGCGGTAAACCGAAGTTTTCGAGGCATAAAGCGTTCTTTTTTGAGAGACTCGACTTCCGTCCTTCACGGATGGATTTATTTGCGCCGGAGCAAATAGCAAGGTATGTTTTATGCAGCACGACTCCGTTTTTGCAGCATAAAACCCTTGCTCTTGCAGAGGGCTGAAAAAACTCCGAAGTCGTTTTTTCTTGGAAGGGGGAATGCCTTGTCTCGAATGCCGGTGATGCCGTGAAACACTAAAATCCAAAGTAGAAAATGAAACAAAAGAAAATGCGGGGCACAAGCTCCAAAGTGAAGACCGAGAAACGGGTCTCGGTCAATTTTACGGCGATGGAATTTGCCGAGTTTCTCTCCATGAAAGAGACGGCGGGCGTACAAAGTCAGTCGGCTTTCATCAAGGCAAGAATCTTTAATGAGACATTCCGAGTGATAAAAGTCGATCGTTCGTTGCTCGATTACTATCAAAAACTGACGACTTTGTACGGACAGTTTCGTAGTGTAGGGATCAATTACAACCAAGTCGTGGTTGCCTTAAAAAGCAATTTCACCGAGAAAAAAGCCTACGCTATGCTTGCCCAACTGGAGAAACTGACACTCGAATTGGCGGCTATCGGAGGCGAAATCGGACAACTCACCCGGGAATTTCAAGAGAAATGGGCGCAAAAATAAGCTATGGAAGTTCCTTGTATGGGGCGTTGGCATACAACGGAGAGAAGGTAAACGAAGGCGTCGCAAGGATATTGGAAACAAATAAGGTGTTCTGTCCTGCCGATGGTGGGCACGATATTGCTGCTTGTATGCAGGACTTTCTGGCATATATGCCAAGCCAAGTTCGCACGAAGAAGCCCGTTATTCATATTTCCCTGAACCCGCATCCCGATGATAAAATCACCGATGAGCAGTTCTCTGCCATCGCACAGGAGTATATCGAAAAGATGGGCTACGCTAATCAACCCTTTATCGTTTATAAGCACGAGGACATAGACAGACATCATTTGCATATTGTCACCTTAGCCGTCGATGAACAAGGGAAGAAGATAAACGATGGCAACAACTTCTACAAGAGTAAGCATATCACACGGGAGATGGAGCAAAGATATGGATTGCATCCTGCCGACAAGAAGCAATTCAAGGAAGCATTTCGTTTGCAGAAAGTCCGTATAGAAGAAGGAAACCTTAAAAAGCAACTGGCTTCAGTCATCAAACCGGCAGCGAAATTCTACCACTGTCCGAGTTTCAAGGAATACCGCGCTTTGCTCTCCACCTATAATATATGTGTGGAAGAGGTCAAAGGGGAAATGTATGGAAAGCCCTATAACGGATTGGTCTATTTTGCTACCGATGATAAAGGTAAGAAGGTGGGTAATCCTTTCAAGGCTTCCCTTTTCGGGAAGGCTGTCGGATATGAAGCCTTGCAAAACAGCTTCAAGGCTTCAAAGGAGAAACTGAAAGAAAAGCATCTTGCCCCCAAGACCAAAGCGGTCTTAGCCGGAGCATTGAAACGTTCTGCTACGAAAGAGGATTTCAGGGAAAATCTCCATCGCAAGGGTGTTGATGTTCTCTTCCGGGAGAACGAACAGGGACGGCTCTATGGCATCACCTTCATTGACCACAACAACGGCTGTGTGGTCAATGGTTCACGACTGGGCAAGGAACTTTCGGCAAATGCCGTAGCCGAGTGGTTCGACCGCCCGCATCCTGAACTGTCTGCTTCTATACAGCAGAGTGAGAAAGGCGGTATTCCCGAAACTCTGACTTCGGACGGAGATTCCGTCTTGGACGGTCTCCTCGATTTGCCCTTGGAAACCCACGGAACGGATTGGGAGGAAGAGCAGTTCCGCAGACGAATGCAGCGCAAGAAAAGAAAACAACGTAAACTCTAAAAAACAGAAAGATTATGTCACAACAAGAAGACGATTTGAGGGCATTGGCGAAAATCATGGATTTTCTGCGTGCCGTAAGTATTATATTGGTGGTTGTCCACCTCTATTGGTATTGCTATGAAGCGATACAACTATGGGGCGTGAATATCGGTGTGGTGGACAGGATTCTGATGAATTTCCACCGCACGGCGGGGCTGTTCGGGAATCAGCTCTACACCAAACTTTTTGCATTGACACTGATGGGACTTTCCTGCTTAGGTACGAAAGGTGTGAAAGAGGAGCATATCACGTGGTCGAAAATATGGGCATTCATGGGCGTCGGCTTTGTCTTTTTCTTCCTCAATTGGTGGATACTCGCCTTGCCGCTGCCTATTGAAGCCAATGCGGCTCTCTACGCCTTTACGATGACCGTCGGGTATGTGTGTCTGCTGATGGCGGGACTCTATATGAGCCGTCTGTTGAAGAACAACCTGATGGAGGATGTCTTCAATCAGGAGAACGAATCCTTTATGCAAGAAACAAGGCTCTTGGAAAACGAGTACTCGGTCAATCTGCCGACCCGATTCTATTATCGCAAGAAATGGAACAGAGGATGGATAAACGTGGTGAATCCTTTCCGTGCGGTCTCCGTATTGGGAACGCCGGGCAGCGGTAAGTCCTATGCCATCATCAATAATTTCATCAAGCAGCAGATTGAGAAAGGGTTTGCCATCTACTGCTACGACTTCAAGTATCCCGACCTCTCTACAATTGTTTATAATCACCTGCAGCATCACTCGGAAGGGTATAAGGTCAAGCCGAAGTTTTATGTGATCAACTTCGATGACCCGAGGCGGTCACATCGCTGTAATCCGATACACCCCGACTTTATGAGCGACATATCGGATGCCTACGAGTCGGCTTATACGATTATGCTCAACCTCAACAAGACGTGGGTGCAGAAACAGGGAGATTTCTTCGTGGAGTCACCCATCGTACTCTTCGCCGCCATCATCTGGTATCTCCGCATCTTTGAGGGTGGCAAGTATTGTACCTTTCCGCACGCTATTGAGTTTCTCTGCCGTAAGTATGAAGACATTTTCCCAATACTGACTTCTTATCCCGAATTGGAGAATTACCTTTCTCCTTTCATGGATGCTTGGCTCGGAGGGGCGGCTGACCAGTTGCAAGGGCAGATAGCCTCCGCCAAGATACCGCTGTCGAGAATGATAAGTCCGCAGCTCTATTGGATTATGACGGGCGATGATTTTACACTGGACATCAATAATCCTAAAGAGCCGAAAATCCTTTGTGTGGGTAATAACCCGGATCGGCAGAATATCTACGGAGCAGCATTGGGATTGTACAATTCGCGCATCGTGAAGCTGATAAACAAGAAAGGGATGCTGAAAAGTTCCGTGCTGATAGATGAGCTGCCTACCATATATTTCAAGGGATTGGACAATCTGATTGCCACCGCACGTAGCAATAAAGTGGCGGTATGCTTGGGCTTTCAGGATTTCTCGCAATTGAAGCGCGATTATGGAGACAAGGAAGCGGCTGTGGTGATGAATACCGTCGGAAACATTTTCTCCGGTCAGGTGGTCGGCGAGACGGCAAAAACCTTATCGGAACGTTTCGGGAAAGTGCTTCAAAAGAGGCAAAGTATGAGTATTACCCGAAGCGACAAGACGACCTCCATCTCCACGCAAATGGACAGCCTGATTCCGCAGAGCAAGATTTCCACGCTCACGCAGGGAATGTTTGTGGGAGCGGTTGCCGACAACTTCTCCGAACGTATCGAGCAGAAGATATTCCACTGTGAGATTGTGGTGGACAATGCGAAAGTGGCAAAGGAAACAGCCGCTTACCGACCGATACCCGTTCTGACGGACTTCACGAATGAAAACGGAGAGGATATGATGGAACAGGAAATCAAGGCGAATTATGACCGTGTAAAGACGGAGGTGCGGGACATCGTGGAACGGGAGTTGCAACGGATTGCTGATGACCCGGAACTTTCCAAGCTACTCAGTAGCAAAAAATCATAAGAAATGGGTAGACCTTTTATTTGATTAAGAGAGTGGGAAATCGTATTTTTGAACACGATAATTGATGATACGATGAATTGTTTTAATCATACCCAAGAACTGGCGGTAGCCCAGTGTTCCGATTGCGGGAAAGGGCTGTGTCCTGAATGTGCAGCAAGGTATCAGCCGATACTTTGCTCTCCTTGTTATAAGAAAAGAAAGGACAGAGCCATCTGGGATAATCTCTACTACCTTATCCTATACACCGCATTCTTTGTCATAGGTTATAAACTCGACTTTATGACCACCAAACGGATGCCTGACATGCAGTGGATGTCCGGATATGTTCTGATGGCTTTCTGGGCAGGGTATGTGTTCATCAATAAGGTGCTGCCGTGGAAGATGACAGCAGGGACGACAGGGCAATGGAATTTCTACTATGTATTCAAATTCCTGCTTTATCTCGTAGGCGGTTTCTTTGTCGCTCCTTTCGTTGTCCTTTGGACGGTATATAAGTTCATAAGAGCACTTCGCCAATAGAAGATTCTCCAACCCTTAGTTAGAGAAGTTGCTAACTCTTTTTTGAAGAGGCTTGAAGAACTTGTGCAACTAATAGCGGCTTTGTATATGCAACATGTGTCAAACTGTTAAATATATATAAAGTATTTTAATATGTCGCACAACGCACTGCGGTTTCTTGGAAGGATTATAAACTTTTCGTATATTTGGTAGTTGCCAGTATAAAAAAACTTAAAAACACAATAATCCATGCAAAGGAATACTATAATCTTTATCATTAATATATGATAACTATAAATCTCATGGAGCTATTAGAACGGTGTAAGAAAGGAGACAAAGAAGCATTAGGACTACTTTATACAACCTATTCAAAGCGGATGATGTGCGTCATCTGCCACTATATTCCTGATTTGAACGCTGCACGAGATATACTGCATGACGGCTTCCTTATCATTTTCAGTCGTATCAACCAACTCCGGGATGCAGAAAAGCTGGAGTATTGGATGGGGACGATAATGAAAAATCTAGCATTGCAATATCTTAAAGAACAGGATTTTATCCAACTGCTTACAGGCGATTATGATGCGCTTGACATACCAGAGTTTGAAGAATCTATCACCATAGAGGAATTGGAGATAATGATAAACCGTCTTCCTATGGGGTATCGAAAGGTGTTCAAACTTGCTGTGCTGGAGAACAAGTCCCATAAAGAAATAGCAAACCTGCTTGGAATTTCAGAACAGACATCCGGCTCTCAATTATTTCATGCACGGGTTATGCTTCGCAAAATGATTGTGAAGTATAAAATTGAAAAGAGTATGGCCGTATTAGCCATTATTATAGCTATTGGGATTTTTCTGCGTAATCAGAATATTCATAAAACTCAGCAGACTACAACAGTCAATGAGTCAACGCAACTAAGAACAGGAAAAAATAAAGATATAGAGAACAAGGTAGAACAAAATGAGGAATCAATAAGGCAGATTGCCCCGCAAAGCAGTATAAGTTCCGCACTATTTTCGGAAATCTGTGTAGAAAAGGAAGATTCTCTTAACCTCTCTATTAAAACAGAAAATCTGATTGCAGAAACAAAAACAGATAATGGAGCGAACGCAGATACAGCTAAGCATGATATTCGTCCTAATCCAAACAAGATGGAATCTTTTGCCCACGCATATCATTCCAATGACTTATCTATAACGAAAAGAAGTTGTCGTAACTTCTGCTTGTCTGTTGGAGGATCTGTAATAGGCGCACTTAATACCGAAAATTCATATTTGAAACCAAGTGATAATCCTATTTGGGCAGGGTCGAATGACAAGGTTATAGAGGAATCTGAACACGATCTGCCAATTACATTTGCTTTGAATATTTCTAAAACGCTCTCTAACCATTGGAGTATCGAAAGTGGGCTACAATACACTTTACTGCGGACGAAACGAATCCAGACCACTATAAGCGATGAACACTCGGTATCTGTAAACCGCCAAAATATAAAGGCACATTATTTAGGAGTTCCTCTGAAACTTCGTTTTAAGATTTTGTCTTTTGACAAATTCTCACTTTCTTCCGGCATTGGAGGAATGGTGGAGTTCCCACTAAGAGGCAAGGTGAATGAAGGAATAGATGACGGTGAAATGCAAGAACATAATTACGCATTGCCCACGCAATGGTCTGTATATGGAGGAGTGGGGATTGAATATCATTTCACGCCGAACATTGGTATCTATGCAGAGCCGTCTATAAACTATTATTTTAAGTCAAGAAGCAGCTATCCTACAATCAGGCAGGACAAGCCTTTTGAGTTCTCGCTTCCTGTCGGCTTGCGTTTTACGTGGTAATTGTTAAAATGGCAGATGATTCTAATTTTTTTTGTGATTTCATGCAATGATTGAGGCTTGTACTACTCTTAATAGTAGAACATATTAAAAAATAGTTATTATGAGAAATTTAATCAAATTTAGTTGCCTCCTCTTTTCGATGGCATTATTGTCTTCGTGCAGTAATTCTGAAGAACCAGATTATCCGGCTGTTGCATCATCTATATCTAATAGTATATTGATTGATATATTGGATTCAGAAGGCAATAGCCTTATAGATAATGAGGCTATCATGAATGGATTGTCTTTTATTGGAAGGGACGGCTATAAAATACCTTTTCATGCCGTTGAAATAGGAGATGAGAAAATAATAAGGACTGTTTTCCCTCTTCCTATGGAATCTTCGATGAGCTATTCTGATGACAGGAAAAATGGATATGGAGAATCGAATCTTACTATAAAAGCTAATGATTTTAAGTATATATTCAAAGGCTTCTTTCATTACACTTGCTCACATCCTGATATAGAGATGTTTGGAGGTAATGGAATAAAACTTATTGAGATTCATTCCAATGCCCCCGATGTCTCTATCAGTAAGGATGCAAATTTTCTAAAGATTACTATCAAAATTGCATCTGATTAAACTTAGGGTAGCTTGGTCAGATACATCAATATAGAAGACCAAACATCTTGTCAAAATAAAAACACCCTTTTTTAGGTATTGCAGAAATTTTAAAACAAAAGAATCTTTATAGCAAAAAATGATGAAACTAAAATTTATTTACGCCACATTGGCTTTGTTATTATTGTTTTCCTGTTCTGTGGAAGACAATTTAGAATCTTTAATGCAAGATAACAATGAAATTGTAACGTACAAATTCAGCGGCAACATATCTCAAACGAGAGCTACATCCAACGGATGGACAATCAACACAAAATATGCTCCGATATTAAAAACAAAATGGTCACAAGGTGGGGAAAATAATCCGAATTCCTATGGAAAATATTGCCCCAATAAGACCACGGGATGCACAGTTATAGCTACAGCACAGATTCTGTCTCATTTTCAAACGATTTCACATGTCAATTGGTCATACAACGGTGTTGGTGCAAGTTCAGATTTGCATTGGAGTCAAATTATTTCTGATTGTGAAAATAATAATGGCGTTTTGAGTTCGACATATACACTGCAATCATTAAATGAAGTGGCGCATTTGTGTAGGTATCTTGGTATAGCATTTGGAGCGAAATATAATAGCGATGGTTCAACCAGCGTAGGGGAAGATAAGCCAATAGATTGGTTTAATAAATGGGGTGGTTTAAAAGCCTCTAAATTGAAAGAGTATAACGAAAGTCAGATAATTACATCAATTAAGAACGGAAATCCTGTATACGGAAGAGGTAATTCTGGAAGAAAAAAGTTTTTGGGTATTACAGTAAAATACTAAAGTTTCGCAAGTGAAAATTCACAAGCGTGATTTAACGTAATTTTGGAAT
>OGQP01002154.1_pt1 | contig 10701 bp, 9 predicted proteins | sample 1553251 | NCBI WGS metagenome assembly OGQP01 (sample SAMEA2580016, study PRJEB22360) | human gut metagenome | biome: human gut; feature: human-associated habitat; material: faeces | place: Denmark | collected 2008/2010 | reverse complement strand
TTCTTCAATATCTGAAAGTAATTCTTCGTATGATTTCATTTTAATTCAAACCTTCTTATTTAAAAAATCGTTTATTTTTACAGATTCTTCTATTATACTGGATTCATTGAATGACAGCAAGAGGTTACTGTTCACTGGCAATGTCCCGCGAGGTGTTTTTGTGAGAGAAGTTAAACCTTGCTTTTATCCTGCCTGCACGATATACTAATATAATATATATCTGACTAATGGAGGGTTTTACAAATGAAGATTGCAGCAACATACGATAATGGAAATATTTTCCAGCATTTTGGAAAAACGGAGTTTTTCAAGGTGTACGAGGTAGAGGATAACAAGGTTATTTCCAGTGAAGTGATCAGCTCCAATGGCACCGGACATGGTGCACTTGCCGGACTTCTTGCAGATCAGGGAATCAGCGTTCTGATCTGTGGCGGAATCGGCGGCGGAGCACAGAGTGCACTTGCTGAGGCTGGCATTGAGTTATGTTCCGGAGCACAGGGAGATGCAGACACAGCTGTGGATGCTTATCTGAAGGGCGAGCTGGTATCCACAGGTGTGAATTGTGATCATCACCATCATGAGGATGGACATTCCTGCGGAAGCCATGAGGATGGACACTCCTGCGGCGGTCATGAAGGCGGACATTCCTGCGGAGGCTGTGGCGGAGGATGTGGTTCCCAGCCATCTATCACAGGTCCTAATGTCGGAAAAACCTGCCGTACACATTACAGAGGAACCTTTAATGACGGAACACAGTTCGATTCTTCCTATGACCGTGGCGAGCCACTGGAATTCATCTGCGGAGCAGGACAGATGATTAAAGGATTTGATGCGGCAGTTGCAAACATGGAGGTTGGCCAGGTGGTAGATGTTCATCTGATGCCTGAGGAAGCTTACGGTATGCCGAATCCGGATGCGATTTTTACACTTGAGATCGAACAGCTTCCGGGTGCTGAGGATCTTACTGTAGGACAGCAGGTATACCTCTCCAATCAGTATGGTCAGCCGTTCCCGGTTAAAGTTAACGCAAAAGATGAAAAAACCATTACTTTCGATGCTAATCATGAGATGGCAGGTAAAGAGCTGAATTTCAGAATTGAATTAGTAGAAGTGAAATAAGAAGGAACAGTGGGAGGTGCTGTATGGGAGCATATGGCATCTCCTTTTTTGCCTGAAGGGAGGAAGCTTTCCTGATGAGGATCTCTATGATACCATTTGGATTGCTGTCTGGTTTTATGGACAGCAAAGAAATCCGGATCACAGAGCTGGGTGAAGATGGATTTCGATTTCGGCTGGCAGAGGAATGCCCGGAACCGGAGCAGTTTCTGATCTGTTTTTATGATATGAAAAAAGCCGGATACAGGAGAGTGGAGATCCGGAGGTTTGGGATGAGTGCAGCAGAGGAGCAATGCCTGCAGAATCAACAGCCAGTTGAAAAGAAAACCGGAAAATATTTTTACAGGGAATATTCTGTGAGAGTGGAACAGAAGGATTATGTACAGGAGGTTCGGCGTCTGGCCGGAGAGTACAACCGATATATCCGTCTGAAGCTGGATGGAGACGATGGAGAGCTGGCGAAATCACTGACCGGTTATCCTGCGGAGCTGGATGAGATGCACTGCAGGAGTCTGGAGGAACAGAAGAAGCGGTGGTTTTTCAGAGAAAATGAAAAGGCTTCCGGAAATCCACAGGATACAATGGGTGCAGAAGAATTAAGGCTTTTGGATAATGCAGAGTTTGCCCTGGAATTAAACTGCACTTCCCTGTATGAAGAATATCTGCGCCAGCCGCTGCAGGCTTTTCTGGCGTCTTACTGGCAGAAGAATTATCTCACTCACAGTTATTTTGCAGGCCGGACACCGGACAGATTTTATATTGGAAATCAGTTCTGCCATAACCTGTTTCCGACAGAAGAGCAGCTTTTTTCTATCATGGATAAAATGTATTCGGAGGGATCGGAGATCACACTGGTATTTTCTTATATCCGGGAATTTATGCTTTCGTCTGTGGGAAAGCTTCTGGAAAAGGTGGATAACTGGTGCTGTATTCATGGGGTGAATGTGGAAATCGTAGTCAATGACTGGGCCATGGTGGAAATGCTCTGTGGAAAAACATCCCGCCTGCATCCTGTTCTGGGGACATTGCTCAATAAACGAAAAAAGGATCCGCGAATGAAATATAAATCCGGTGATACCTTATTATTTCAGCAAAACAGCCTGAATGCGGGGTTTTATCGGGATTTTCTGGCTGAAGAATTTCATATCCATAGATACGAATGGGAGTCCTGCGGATATCCACAGGAGCTTCCGCCGGGAAAAAACAGTCTGCATTTGCCTTTTTATCAGACAAACACTTCGCAGTACTGTCCATTGTATGCTTTGTGCACCACCGGAGATCGCGGTACACAGCAGCTTGCGGAGCACTGTCCGAAATTTTGTGAAAAATATGCACTTTTTTATCCGGAACATTTACACATGGCAGGGCGGTATAACTCCCTGTTTGGTGTGGATAAAACACTTCCGGAGTCAACGGAAATGTGGAAAAATATAAAAGGCACAAAGCCGGATCGCATTGTTGTTAATATATGACAGGTGATGAGCAGGCTGTGAAGGTGGAGCACGAATATCCGTTTGACAAGAATACATTGCGGAAAAAAGGAACAGGACATGGAGAACAGTATGAAAATAACAGCCGGGTTAGGCTCCATAGATGAATATGAACGTTTTGTGCAGGCAGGAGCAGATGAATTTTTCTGTGGCTATGTACCCTTTTCCTGGGCGGAAAAATACGGCACAGTAATGCCGTTAAATCGCAGGGAGGTTCTCTGCTATAATGTTCAGCTTGGAGCATACAGTGAGCTGGAAATTCTTTCCCGGATGGTAAAAAAATATAAAAAGCCGGTGCATCTCACCTTCAATTCCCTGTATTATCTTCCGGAACAGTATCCGGAGATCGGAGATATCATAGAAAAGTGCATGGGAATTGGATTTCGAAGCTATATCATTGCAGATCCGGCGCTTCTTGTTTATCTGAAAAACAGGGGGATTTCCTGTGAGATCCATCTCAGCGGAGAGACAGGGGAAGTGAACAGCGAAATGCTGAAGATGTTCCGGCGCTTTCCTCTGAAGAGATTGATCTTTCATCGGAAAAACACGTTCCGGGATATGCAGTCTGTTATTGCATCTCAGAGAGAAGTGGAAAAACAGGTCGGGATCCGACCGGAGGCGGGAATGGAGTTCGAGGCCTTTGTGCTGAATGAAATGTGCCAGTTTACGGGAGCATTCTGCAATTCTCTTCACTGTGATGAGATGGGATATCTTTGCAGGGTGTCCTATTGGCTTGGAACTGTACGGAATGGTGATGCTGTTCCGGAAAAAATAATGGCTCTTCAGGAGCAGGCGTGGGATCAGGAACCGGATCTGAAAGCATATGATGAATCCGGATATCTTTGTGGTGAGACAGGCTGTGGACTGTGTGCACTGTATCAGCTGAAGCAGGCAGGAATCACGCATCTGAAGCTGGTTGGCCGGGGAAACTATGTGGATCACATGGAAAAAGATATCCGGAATTTGCGAAAAGCGTTGGAAATCCTGGACGCTGCAGAAAATGAAACAGCGTTTCAATGTATGATAAAGAGAATATTGTTTCCACATGGGTGCAGTGAAAAGTGTTATTATTGATGGAAGAATATAAATATTCACAAAAACCGGGATCTGGGCAGAATATACTTTCAGGAGAAATCCAGGAAATATCAAATTGCTAAGATATTGTGAGGAGAAAAGATAAAAAATGAATTTCGAGCGTGTAAAAAGAGAAGAAGCAGATACAGTTCTGAAGCTGTACCGTTCATTGCTGGGGACGCCCTATTGTGTGTGGACAGAGGAGTATCCTTCAGAAAAAGAAGTGGAATTTGATCTTTCCAGAGATGCGTTGTTCTGTATGCGGGACGATGCGGGAAATATCGCAGGTGTGATCTCCATTGATGATGATCCAAATGTGGAATGTCTCACATGCTGGTCAGAAACCATGGTGCCGTCAGCGGAGGTCTCCCGGGTGGGAGTATGTCAGGAATTCCAGAATCAGGGGATTGCCGGGAAACTTCTTAAGGGTGTGATGGAAGAACTGAAGAAGCGGGGCTATAAAGCTGTACATCTTCTTGTTGCGAAGGACAATGTAAAAGCACTCCGTTCTTATGATAAGCTGAATTTTGAGAACGTGGGAGAGTGTGAACTCTGGGGACATATGTACTGGTGTTATGAGAAAGCATTATAAAAAATGAAAAACAGGTATCTTTTTGCCGGGCGGTAGATCGACCACCAATGTCAGATCGATAAGTGGTGGTCAATACACAGTCAGCAGAGAAGATACCTGTTTTTTGTTTGAAAGCAGATCAGATCCTCCGGCAGCTGTCCCTTTCGATCAGCTGGTGAGGTACAATGATCTTTGTGGCCGGAAGGCTCGGATTTTCGATATGACTGATCATCTGCGTGGCTGCTTCCATTCCAAGCTGCCCGGAGTTAATATCAATGGAGGTCAGCTGAGGCGAAGTCAGTCTGGCAAAAAGTGAGTTGTTAAAGGAAAGAATGGACAGATCTTCCGGTATGGAGATATCTGCTTCCATACAGATTCTTTCCAGGGAAAGTGCCAGAATATCATCACTGACAAGCACAGCTGTAGGGCGCTCCTCACTTAAAAGCAGCTTTCGAAGCTCCTGAAACTCATTCTGGGAGGCGGCAGGAACCTCTATACAGTATTCGGGCTGTACGGTTAATCCGTGGCTGATCAGCGCAGTCATGTAGCCGGTTTTGCGGTCTGCGGAAAAGACCAGAGAATTATCTACACCCAGATAAGCGATCTTCCGGTGGCCCAGAGCATAAAGATACTCCGTTGCCTCCTGTCCGGCCAGAAGGTTGTCATTATCGATATAGATCGTATGATTGGTGTATTGTGCCGGTTTTCCGATCAGGATATAGAGAAGTCCTTCACTGAAAAGAAAATCAATAACAGGATCATTCACACGGGAATAAAGAACAATAAATCCGTCAACCTTACCGCTTCTGGACATGGAACGTACTGCGTTAAGGATCTCTTCTTCATTCTGACCGGTAACAATGGTGCTGATATACTGATGTGCGTTACAGTAGTGGCTGATCCCCCGGATCGTCTCAAGGTAAAAGGAATTCTCGTAGGTCTCCTTTGGGGATGGAGGCAGGATGATACCGATGGAGCGGGAAATCTGTGCTGCCAGGTTGCTGGCCTGGAAATTCGGCTCATAGCCAAGCTCCGCCATGGCTCTGCGTACACGTTCCTTGGTTTCTTTACTGATAGATGGATTATTTTTGCAGGTTCTGGAAACGGTGGACGGGGACACCCCGGCCAGAGCTGCCACATCTTTGATGGTTACTGCCATAAATTTGCCTCCTCACGGATATGCCGGATCAAAGCGGAAGTATGCCTCTGATCCGGCTTTTTTTATCTCAGTCTGATAGAGATATTGTAGTTCATAACAAGGATACTGTCAAACATATTGCACGGAAAATTGCATGAAATTGCGTAAAAACAGATGCACAGAAAATCAGGTAGTGAGATGCAGACAGATTCTGTTTGACATAATAAAAAACTGCACAAAATCAGGATGTAAAAATTGTAAGAAAGGTAGAAAAGACAAAAACGCATTGCACTTCATGCAAAATGGACGTATAATTTACGCAAACGGTTGCGTAGATTATATGAATATGCATCCGTGAGAGGATAATAGATAAGATGCTCTGAGATGCAGGGCTCAACATAAGGAGAGAAAAGATATGGATAAAAGAGCAGCCGGCATTCTGATGCCGATCACAAGCCTGCCGTCAGAGTACGGCATCGGATGTTTTTCAAAGAGTGCCTATGATTTCGTGGACTGGCTGAAGGAAGCGGGACAGAGCTACTGGCAGATCCTTCCGCTGGGACCTACCAGTTACGGAGATTCTCCGTACCAGTCCTTCTCCACTTTTGCGGGAAATCCGTATTTTATCAGCCTGAAGGCACTGGTGGAGGAAGGCGTCCTTACAAAGGAGGACTGTGATAAGGTCAGCTGGGGAAGAAGAGCAGACAGCGTAGACTATGAAAAAATCTATAAAGGCCGTTATAAGCTTCTCCGCAAAGCTTACGAAAACAGCAACATCAGCGAGAATCCGGATTATCAGAAATTTGTTGCAGAAAACAGCTGGTGGCTTTCCGACTATGCACTTTTTATGGCAGTAAAGGATCAGTTCGGCGGTGTTGAGTGGACAAAATGGGCAGAGGATATCCGCCTTCGCTGGGCAAATGCCATGGACTACTATCGCAGAGAATTATATTTTGATATTGAATTCCAGCAGTATATGCAGTTCAAATTCTATGAGCAGTGGATGAAACTGAAAAAATATGCCAACGAAAAAGGCATTCAGATCATCGGAGATATCCCGATCTATGTAGCTATGGACAGTGCAGATACCTGGGCTCATCCGGAACTTTTCCAGCTGGAGGAGGAGAATGTGCCGGTGGCTGTAGCCGGATGCCCGCCGGACGGTTTTTCCGCAACAGGACAGCTTTGGGGAAATCCACTGTACCGCTGGGATTACCACAGAAATACAGGATATCAGTGGTGGATTTCCAGACTGAGCTACGTATTCCGCCTTTATGACGTGGTAAGGATCGATCATTTCCGTGGCTTTGACGAGTATTTTTCCATTCCATATGGTGCAGAAAATGCCATTGGCGGTCACTGGGAAAAAGGTCCCGGGATCGATCTGTTCCGTAAAGTGGAGCAGGCCCTTGGCTGGAAGCAGGTCATTGCGGAGGATCTTGGCTATGTGACAGATTCCGTGCGTCAGCTTGTCCATGACAGTGGATTCCCGGGAATGAAGGTCCTGGAGTTTGCGTTTGATTCCAGAGATTCCGGCTGTGCCAACGATTATCTTCCACACAACTATCCGGAGAACAGTGTGGCATACACAGGAACCCATGATAATGAGACCATCGCCGGATGGTGGAAGAGCATTATGGCAAAAGAGCGTAAGCTTGCCAGGGATTATCTCTGTGATAACTATACACCGGATAAAGAGCTGCATAAATGCTTTATCAGCCTGGTTATGAGAAGCAGTGCAAAGCTCTGTGTGATCCCTATGCAGGATTATATGGGCCTGGATAACAGCTGCAGAATGAACCAGCCTTCCACAGTAGGAAAGAACTGGAAGTGGAGGATCCGCAAAAGGGAGCTGACTGTGAAGCTTCAGAAAGAGATCCAAGGTATTGCACTTCGCTACGGACGTATGAACTGGTCTGATTAAAAGAGAGATCCAAGAGACATATTCCATTTAAACGGGACGTGAAAGAAAGTAGAAAGATTTTAGATAGAATCGTAATTTTTTATGTGATATAATGCTGTTTCGTGGAGGCAGCTGTCAGTAAAAGGTAAGGCTGACAGCTGCCTTATTGTATTTTCAGATCTGCGGTAAATGATAAAGTGATACATTTATATATGCAGAAGATCAGAAGAGAGTGTCTGATCTGTAACAGTGGATAATCCTGAATAACGGAAGATTTTTTACAATAAGGGGAGAATTATGACAGGAAAAACACACGCGGCAGTCGGACTCGGAACAGTGCTGGCAGTTACACAGCCCTCTACGTTTTCCGGTCTGGTACTTGCGGCAGGAACAGGAATGCTTGGAGCATTGATCAGCGACATTGATGTAGGAACCTCCAAATCCCATAAGGATGCGAACCGGATCACACTGATCGCGGTACTGCTTGTGGCAGCAGAGATCGCATTGAATTATTTTTATGATTTTTCTATCTGGGAAAAGGTCCGCAATAACCAGTCTATGGCGCCGGTTGCCATGGGAGTTATTATTTTTATTGCAGTCTGCGCCTTTGGAAAAAATCAGCCGCACCGGTCATTTATGCATTCGATCATGGCTATGGCCATTTTAAGTGCAGCCATATCCATGGTGTCCGTGAAGCTGGTCCTTTATTTTGTGGTTGGATTCGTATCACATCTGGTGCTGGACTGCTTTAACCGGAAACGGGTACGGATCCTGTATCCGCTGCCGGGAGGCATTGCGCTGGATTTCTGTAAGGCAGGAGGCTTTGTGGATTCCCTGCTTTTTAAGCTTGGATCTGTAGCTGTGATCTTTGAGATCGTATATCTGGCTGTGCAGATGGGAGAGAACTGGAAGCTTTTTCGAATGTAGAGGATGTTTTATTTACCGATTACGGATAATTTTATATGGGGCAGATATTGCAGGAACTGAAGGTTAGAGCGTGTTTGAAAAATCATTCCCGTAATCTGCACGCCCCACTTTGCGGTATATTTTACCCGAATTCAGTTGCCGTAGCCCGCTACGGCGCCCTCATTCGGACAAAATCTCCCACAAATTGTGACGCACATCTTGCAGAAAGCCTTTTTCAAACACGCTCTAAGCCAAAAAAAGGAGCAGATTTTCCAAATACGGAAGATCTGCTCCTTTTAACCGAATCAAGGGAGTCCCCTGCTTCAATTATGAATATCCGACTGACGGTTTATAAGTGTGATCATTTATTCTTTCTGATCCTGCAGGCACATGCTGTGTAAAGTACGTCTGTGGAAGAGTTCAGTGCTGTCTCACAGGAATCCTGGATCACGCCTACGATGAAACCGACACCAACTACCTGCATGGCAACATCATTGGGGATTCCGAAAAGGCTGCAGGCCATCGGGATCAGAAGAAGAGAACCGCCGGCAACTCCGGAAGCACCAGCCGCACTTGCAGCAGCCAGGATGCAGAGGATCAGAGCGGTCGGGAAGTCTACGCTGATACCGAGTGTATGTGCAGCTGCCAGAGCCATGATGGAAATGGTGATCGCTGCACCACCCATGTTGATTGTCGCACCAAGAGGGATGGAGATGGAGTAGGTATCCTCATCAAGTCCGAGATTCTTGCACAGCTCCATGTTTACCGGAATGTTGGCGGCAGAGCTTCTTGTGAAGAAGGCTGTGATACCACTGTCCTTCAGGCAGCGCAGAACCAGCGGATACGGATTCTGGCGTGTGCAGATGAAAGTAATGATCGGGTTGATCACCAGTGCAACAAAGAGCATGGTTCCCACCAGTATACAGATCAGACGGCCATAGCTTAACAGTACGCCAAGCCCCTGCTCGGAGATGGTTGTGAAGATCAGGCCCATGATACCAAATGGAGCAAGGCTGATGATCCATCTTACGGCTGTGGAGGTTGCATCGGAAATGTTTTCGATGACAGTCTTGGTAGTTTCACTTGCGGCCTTCAGTGCGATACCGAAGATGATGGCCCATGCAAGGATACCGATATAGTTGGCGTTGACAAGTGCGTCAACCGGGTTGGAAACAATGTTCATCAGAAGGTTTTTGAGGACCTCTGCAACACCGCTTGGCGGAGTGACGTCGGAAGTATTTGTATTTTCGGAAAAAGTCAGCATGATCGGGAACAGGCGGCTGGAGATCACAGCTGCCAGTGCTGAGAGTATATTTCCCAGAAGATAAAGTACAACAACGAATTTCATGTTTGTTTTCTGGCCTTTTCCCATGTGGCACAGAGAGCTCATTACCAGGAAGAACACCAGAAGCGGAGCAATTCCACGAAGAGCACCGACGAACAGATCACCGAGAATGGAGATCACAGATGCCTGAGGGATCGCAAGTCCGAGAATGATACCAACGATCAGACCACAGATGATACGCTTGATCAGGTTGATGCTGTTCCATTTTTGAATCAGTTTTTTCATAACTAGTTTCCTCTTTCCTATTGTGTGAGTGTGCTAAAAAATGCTGAGCCGCAAAGCAACGATCCAGTGTAAAGGGCGGATCGTTCTAAGCCGGTATTACTGCATCGCGTAAAAGCACAACAGGATAATTATATACAATTATGTCCGCCTTGTAAAGACAAATGTACATAAAACGCGAGAAAGATATAAAAAGCGCCAGATCAATGCTTCGTCTGGCGCTATATATTTGAAGTATCAGGTCCGAATTTTCCGGAAGCTTACAGCAAAGAACAGAACCTCCGCAAAGCCTGTAATTCCCCATGAGAAAATATACAGGAGATAAAGTGAGGAAATGGTCTGGAAGTGTGCAAACACCGTATAGAACCAGATGACACGGAATACACAGGATCCCAGAATGATGATGATGGTCGGTGGGATACTTTTTCCGATGCCACGGGAAGCGGCGATACTGCAATCCATAAAACAGCTGAAGGCATAGCTGAAGCCCATGATCCGGATCCTCTCCATGCCGGCATCGATGACTGCCGGTTCTGTGGCAAACAGTGACAGAAACTGCGGACCGAAAACAAGAAGCAGTCCACCAAGGATCGCACCTGCGATGAAGGCATAGGTAAGGCTGATTCCATAAGTTTTCAGCATACGTTTTTTATTTCCGGCACCCCAGTTCTGACCGATGAAGCTTGCGCATGCAGTATAGAAAGCAAACATAACATTGTAGATCAGAGAGTCTGCATTTGCGGCAGCGGCATTTCCGGAAACCGTGACTGCATCGAAGGAGTTGACACCGGTCTGTACGAACAGATTTGCAATGGCAAAAATCCCGTTCTGCAGACCTGTGGGAATACCAAGAAGCAGTACTGCTTTACAGGCCTTCGGGTGAAGACGGAGCTTACGCAGGGATACCCTGCATTCGTCTTTTCTCCGAAGGAGGTG
>OGQP01002152.1_pt1 | contig 10706 bp, 7 predicted proteins | sample 1553251 | NCBI WGS metagenome assembly OGQP01 (sample SAMEA2580016, study PRJEB22360) | human gut metagenome | biome: human gut; feature: human-associated habitat; material: faeces | place: Denmark | collected 2008/2010 | reverse complement strand
GGCTGCCGCCTCGGTCGGTGCTTCTGCTTCGCAGAGGTGTCCGCAGGACACCCGCACCCCAAACACCGTGGAGGCAGAGGTTTGTGCAGACCGAGGGATTGTTTTAATCCCTTAATTTACCCGCAATTTTAAAGTTGTACAAAAATTAATTTTAAATTATTGTTAAAATAATTATTCAAAAAAGGCGAAAATTTATTTAGCCGCAAAAAAGGGGTTGACATTTGTAAAACGGGTGATATAATGTTTTTTTGAAAAATGCCGCACATAAAAAACAATTTCATATTTCAGCAAAACAACCGAAAGGTTGTGACGCAAAGCTAGGTGTCTAAACATTGTTTTAATGCATGGCAGACCGGTTGCAATTTTCACTTTTTAAGTGTTTGTTGCGACCGGTCTTTTTGTTTGCAAAATTCACAAAAAATGAGGCACTGTAAAGTTAAAATGAAAAGATAGCTCACGAAATCATAGAAAAGCTTCACGCAACGAGCAAAAACTCCCGTTTTCTTTGTTTTGACAAATTTAAACCGGCGACCTGAGCCGGGGTAAGACCGTTTAAAGCAGAATGAGGGCGAACAAAGTTGAAGAAAAAGACGAACAAGGAAATCAAGTTATTGGCACTTTCAAAAGAGGAAAAGCCCTGTTTGGTTTTGTACCAAGCCTTGAATTGCTTATTAAAGCATTCGATTAAATTGTTTGAAATGTCGTCTTTAAAGCTTTGAACGCGAATGTGCTTAGCACCGTCAAAAATGGACTTAACCGGAACCTTGTAGGCTGAATAACGGTCTGAAACAACAGCGGACGGTTTACCAAGCTTAACGGCTTCGCTGAACAGAGAAACAGCCTGAGGAGAATCCCGATGCGGGGACAGGTGAAACCCGATAACAAATCTTGTTTCACTGTCTATGATAAACCAAATATAATGCTTTACACCTGCTATTTTAACTACCGTTTCATCGGCGTGCCATTCATCGGAATTAAGGTCTAATAAGGAAACAAGCTGGATACGCATATCGTCAAACAATGGGGCAAATTTAACGCACCAGTTGCTGACAGTGGTATGAGAAGCTTTGATATTAAAGGCAGTTTTAAGTATTAGACTGATATTCCGAAATGAATTCTTGCCGAGATAAAACATTGACAAAGCAGTGATGATAATTTGAACGGGATAACGCATACGCTTGAAATTGTGCTTGCCGAAAAGGGTTGACATAGACGGAGCGGTAACAGCAGCGGACTTCCATACAAAAAAGGAATGGTTGCACTTTTTGTCAGTGCAGCGGTAGTTTGAGTAATGCTCATAATCGTGATGCAGAAAGGAAGCCTTTCCGCACACGGGGCAAGGCGGATGTTTCCGCCGACAATTTGCCCCCTCCGACCTCGGTCGTTCGGGTGCAAATTGATGATGGCAGTTTCGGCAGAGATACTTTTGGTAACCATTTGAATATTTGCCGTAACGATAAAATGAATAATTGTTGTTGCATTTCGGGCACCTAATGTGATATGATTTCATCAGAGAACCTTTCCTTTCTTTTGGGAGTACTTGTGTTTTGTGGTGAAACCATTATACCAAAAGGAACGAGAGGTTCTCAACTTTCATTTAAGTTTACAATACGAAAAATGAATAACGGAGGAACAAAATGAAACAAAATGCCGTTAAAACCGTAGGCACGGCAATAGGGGCTTTGCTTTGCGCTGACGGGCGTAACCTTTTCAAAATATGTAACCTCAACCTACGGCGGCGATTCCGCGCGGGTTGCGAAAATAGGAAGCGTCACCGTAACCGAAAACGGCGAGCCGTATAATTCGGATGTTATATGGCGTGTAGCTCCCGGAGCCGATATAACCAAAAACGCGGTCATAAGCTTTTCGGGCAGCGAGCTTGCCTGCTATGTGTTTTTCGAGACCGAGGTTACCGGCTTTGAGCGGCAGGCGGACGGCACCTATTGCTATAAGGATTCCTCAGGCAGGGTGTGGCTTTCCTGGAGCTTTAAGGAGAGCGAATGGGAACACATCACGGTTGACGGAAAAGATGTTTATTACAAGATTGCCGGCGCGAACGAAAGCGTTGACGAATCGGTCATGGCAAACGGCGGACTGATTACCGTAAATCCCGAAATCACAGCCTCCGAGCTTAAGAATATGCCCGATAACCTTTCGATAAATATTAAGGCGTGCGCCGTTCAGTACGGCGGGTTTGAGAGCCCCAAAGCGGCTTACAGAGCCGTAAATAAATAAAAAAGAAAAGGAAGTTCAAACGCGGTGAGAACCAAAAGCATGAAAACAAAAAAGAATTTGCTTACAAAGGCAGTCTCGCTGCTTTTGAGCCTTTGCGTAATAACCGGCGTACTGCAGTCGTTCACACTGACGACCTATTCCGCCTCCGCTCCCGAGGTCACGCTTTACAGCGACGGAAAAATTGCGGAGAATGTTTTTTTCTCACAGTATGAAAAAAAGGAGATAAAGGCGGTTTGCGGCACAAAGGGAGTCACCTATAATTGGCAGGTGCTGACCGATACAAATGAGGAGGAATGGACGGATATTCAGGGCGCGGAAAGCGATACATTGAGCCTTTCCTACCCGCTGCTGCTCCCCGTTTTGGACGGGGTGTCAAGCGCATATGTCCGCTGCGCGGTATCCGATGGGCTGACAATCGGCTGTTCCGCCCCCCTTTGCGTTACGGTCTCGCTTGAGGCGGAGACCGCCGCCGCGCCGAAAACCGATAATATATCAGTTAAAAAATTGTAAAAGCCGCCCGCCGTGCGGCTGCCGCGGCACAGAGTGATGAGAATATAATAACCGTTACCGTGAATTATCTTGACGCGGTATCCTCCCTGCCGATATACACAGGCTTCACCGCCCGAATCGACCGCGGCAGAGAGTATAAAAACACGGTTGTATCGCCCACCTACCTCGGCTATAAGCCGTGGTACAATCCCGATAATCTGGCGGAAACAAACCCTGCCGAATGTAAGGTGCACGGTGCCTCGGTTTATGTTGATGTTCCGGCAGATTATGCGAACAGCACCTATACCGTCAATGTTTATTACAAGGCGGATACGGTTTCATATGCAATTAAATATTTTTTCCAGAATATAAATGATGATTTCTATACCGAAAACTCCGCGCTTTACCGCCGGGGAGCTGCCGAAACCGGCACGATTATAGATGATGCCGATATAGATTTAGGCGAAGACGAGGCTTACGGCTTTACAAAGCTTTACCACTACCCGCAGGCGGTCGCGGCGGACGGCTCAACCGTTTTTGAAAGCTATTATGACCGCAATTACAGTATGCTTAAATTCGACAATGCGGGCGGCTACGGCACAGACCCGGTTTACGCACGCTACGGCACGCCGTTTTTGGTGAACAACCCTACCCGCCACGGCTATGTGTTTGACGGCTGGGCACTGCTCGGCGATAACGGCGAGATTGTGCAGGAGCATGCCACTCTGCCGGCAACCGTTCCCGCCGAAAGCCGCAATTACCGCGCGCTTTGGAAAACGGTGAACACGCAGTACACCGTGGCGTACTGGCTGCAGAATGCCGATGACGATGATTACAGCTATATAGGCGCAGTGGAAAAACATGAAAATTCGGGTGAGACCGTTTACCCTAAGGATGATTTGACCGCAACAACTCCGATTTGCGCAGATGATACCCATATAAAATCTACCGATCACACCGAGGACTGCTACCCTAAAAACTTTAAGCATTATGTATATGACGGCGAAAAAACAAATGAGGCAAACCGCGAGCTTGTAATCAAAGGCGACGGATCTTCCGTGCTTAATATTTATTACACACGCAAATATTACACCCTGCGGTTTTTTTACGCGAAGGAATATAAAGGCTCGGAGGATCGCAATCCAAACAAAGACCCGAACAATACATTTACCGGTACTCGCTTCAGCGTTGTGGGCAGCAGCACCTACGGCTTCGGCAATGTGCCGCTTAACGGATCATGGTTTAAAAACAATCAGGATTATTCGCTTGATGATCTGTTTTCCCAGCTCACAGCGTATGCATCGGGAGATAAATGGGGAACCATAGATGGCGATTTGCCGAAAATAACCGATCCCGATATTGCCGGCGCACACTATAAAACAGGCGTATACCCTGCCGAGGGCGAGGGCTATAAGGATTCGACCTCAAGCGGAAATTACGATAAATACGGCGACCGCTACCATTATTTTGAGCTGACCGCTCGGTACGGAGCGGATTTGACAAAGCTGTGGCCGGTTGATGTGTTCGGCAAGCTTAGGATTTATAAACCCGAAACACATAATTTGAACGGCGGCAGCAGCGCCCTTACTGATATTAACGGCACAGAGGGCGAGGGCTGGGGTAATTATGCTTATCCGTCCGGTTGGAACGGCGAGTATAAGGTGCAGTATTCCATTTCCAATGAAAATGCCACGGTTAAGGGGCTTTACCAAAAGCTGGACGATACGGTGCTGCTCGGTAAATGGAACACCACTCAATACGAATATGAAGACAGCGGTAAAATGACCCGCAAAATCGAAACCGAAACCACCGTAGGCGGTAAAAGGGTCAGTTCAAATGTTTGTTACTTCCTTAATTTCTTTGATAACGGCGCCAATGTCAGGTGGAGCGTTCCGAGACGGTGGATATACGAATCGTATGTGCCGGTCTTCCAAAGTGAGCTGAAGGAGTTTTCCGCAGCAGAAGTAGGGCAAATCACTGCCGCAAAGGCTCCGACCGAATTAAACGGTCAAACCTATTATTACCGCAACGGCAGTATATACCGTTTATATAACACCGTTACCACAAACGACGATAATATTATCAAATCGGACGGCAGTGTTTCCGATCAGACACAGACGGCACTTGAGGGCTTTAAACAGGAAGCCGATTCTACGCGTTACGAGCTTATAGATAACGGTACACTTACCGACAGAAGGCGTTCCTTCACCGCGAGATTCTTTTACACGCGCGACACATTTTCGCTTGTAATGCACAGCCACGGCGAGACCTATTTTGCTGAGTCGGGCGTTGAGTTTAACAGCGCGCTGGACGGCTATGTTTACAATTCCGACGGCACCGTAAAGGAGCCCGAGTACCCCGCGACTCTCGAAAAGGGCGCATATACCTTTGCGGGGTGGTACACAAGCCCCGAATGTCTTGACGGCACAGAGTATGTAAAGGGCGCAAAAATGCCCGCAAGCAATCTGGCGCTTTATGCCAAATGGGCGCCGCGCACCTACACTGTCAATTTCTTTAAAAATTACGATGATATGCTCAAATACGAAAGCGGAGATTCCTCTGTAAAGCCGCTTGAGAGCCGCACGGTAGAGCACGGCGCGGTGACAGGCAGCGTTAATAATCCCGCGGACGATTTTTCGGGTTATAATTACACCTTCGGCGGCTGGTTTTATATGCGCCTCGGCAAAAAGACGGCATACACGCCGCTGGATATTCCCGTAACGCGGAATCTAAATGTTTTTGCCGATTGGGGGTCGCAGTCCGCACAGCCATACCGCATTCACTACGCGGTGCTTGAGACCGAAAAGGATAAAGCGTGGCTTGAGCTTTTGTATGCCGATGAAGGCGCGCAGTATCAAACGGATTTTTCCTATAAGGTGAAGCTCGGGGATGAGGAGCGCTCGTATGTTTATTTGGAAGCGCGCGACGGCGAGCCTGCGGGCTTCCACCGCGAAATAGCCGATTCTTCAAGGGGATACGCCTATCTCGGCAACACAAGAACCTTTTATCCGAAGACGGGCAATCCGTTTTATCAGCTTTACGACGAGTATAACAACGGCTACTACCCCACCCTTGCAAGCCATTCCGTAACAATTAAATATGAGGACAATAAAAACGAGCCGGAGAAAAATGTTTTCACCTTTACCTATGTGAGCCTAAAGGAGATATCCTACACGGTGGAATACAGATATCTTGAAAACGGCGAGCCGGTTCCGAATGTCCCCGAAGAGGGCAAGAACGGCTCTGTCCTAAAAACCACCACGCTTGCGGTCGTGACCGAGCGCTTTGCCGTTGTTAAGGACTATATCCCCGACGCGTTTTACAAGCGCCTTATCCTTGCGGTGGAAAGAAATGAGGACGGCGAGTATGTCGGCTCAAAGGATAATGTAATAACATTTTATTACACCAAAAACACGGCGAACGCTTATTATGCCGTTCACTATATGCTGCAGAAGCTCGGCGCCGAGGGAGACGATATTACCGCAAAAGACGGTGATAATTATAAGTATTACACCGAAAGCACCTCGCACACCGAGGGAATAGGTGCTGTCGGCAGCGAAATTTTCGTGAAACCTCTTGAATTTACGGGATTCGGAGTATATAATAAGAATGGATCGGGCGCGGGACTTATAGATTCCGGGAACGGACCGAGCGATATAAAAATGTCGGGAGAAGCTTTCAATATTACGATTTCGGAAAGCGGAACCGAGCTTTATATCTTCTATACCCGCAAGCAGCAGAATTATAAGGTTTTCTATCTGCTTGACGGCACAAACACCGATAATCCCGACAATCTTGTGTTTGATAAGAACGACCACGACCGTAAAAACGGTGTTCTGCAAGAGGGAATAACGGGCGCTGCCGCATACGGCACTACCGTTACCGAAACGGCACCGAATATACCGGGAATGACATGCATATCGCTTAAAACGCAGAGCATTGTTCTGAGTCAGAACGAAAAGCAGAATATGATCATATTCTTCTATACGCCGTTGAGCTACAGCGTTCAGTACAAGGCGTGGGAATACGGCGGCGGAACATTTGATGTAACGCAGGAGGTCATTTCCGATGCGGGCAGCTTTAAGGGCTCTGTGCCTGCTGCTGCCGAAGGGTATGAATTTGTTGGTTGGTATCTTGACCCCGCGGGCACTGTCGAGGCGGATTCCGAGTTGGTTGACGCTTCAACCAACCGCTTAACACCCTCAAGGGATAAGCTGAAGCCCGAGCCGGAAACCAATATCTTCTATGCAAGGTTTATCCCTGCCTTTTCATCGCTCACAATCAAGCGTCAAAACGCAAAAGACGAGGGTAACGGCAGTCAGGTGTTCGTTTATAAAATAACCGCAGTCACCGATTCCGAGCTTACGGTTTATATTACGCTCACCGCCGATGAAAACGGCAGTGCCCGCGGGTGGCCGCAAAGGGTTCCCCCCTGCCGCGACTACACGGTCGAGCAGGTGGGAAGCTGGTCATGGAGATACAAGGATTCTTCACAAACGGTATCGGTCAAAAAAGACGTTGACAATACAGTAACATTCAGCAAAGCAGCCGCGGAGCAGTACCGTCTTAACGGAAACAGCGCTCCCGTGCAAAACCGAAGGCAGGGGGTAACCTTATCTTGAAAAAGAAAACAGTTATAGCCCTCTTCGCGGTTTTTCTTACCATAGCAGTCGTCGGCATTACCGTTGCCTTTATGTTCAGGAAAACCTCCGCTAATAATTTGTTCCTCCCGGCGGAGGTTTCCTGCACAATACACGAAAAGCTGGACGGGGCGGAGTATACCTCCGGTACCCGCCACGGCTTTGAAAAGCATGATATCCGGGTTGAAAATACGGGGAATTACCCGGCATATATCCGCGTTCGTTTGGTTTCCTACTGGGTAAATGCGGATAACAAACCGGTCGGGCTTCCGTCATCATCACCGGATATCGAGCTTCACGAAAATTGGCTCCGTTCATCGGACGGCGCATATTATTACGCTCTGCCTGTTGATCCGGGCAAGCTTACTGTCGGTCTTTGCGAGCCGATAATTCTTCATACAACAAAGGATGAAAACGGCGAAACAGTCTATCAGGCGGTAGATGTGATTGCCGAAGCGATTCAGGCAAAGCCCGCCTCGGCAGCGGGGGAAGCCTGGAAGGTCACCGTCTCATCGGACGGAAGGCTTTCAATCTCTTAATTTTAATGCAATAAATGCTCCCCGAAGCGCTGATTACTGTGCTTCGGGGAGCATATTTTTAATATTACAGGATTAAAGCGTTTCAAGAAAGCGTGCGATTTTATGCGCTAAAATCGCATTGCCGTCATCGTTCGGGTGAAGACCGTCCGGTACATATTTTTGCTGAATAACCGGAATTTTCGGCTGCAAGCCGCTCTCTTTAAATAAATCAAGCACCGGCAGCGAGTAATACTCTGCAACCTCGCGGATGATATTAACATATTCCTTAAGCGTGCCGACAGGCGCGGGCTTATTGTCGCCTTTGGGGCTGTCTTCATTCAATCTGTGCAGAGGGGTGAGTATCACAACGGGCACATCGGGGTATTTTTCGGTAAGCGCGGTATAAAGGCAGTGCAGCGCGCCGTAAAAGGTGTAGGGCGTGCGGTCGTCCATTGTGCCGAGCGGCGCATCGCCGTGGCCGAAATCGTTAGTGCCGCCGAAAACCACCACAATATCCGCGTCATTATCCATTTCGGGCACGCGGGATATAAAATCCCTGTCCCATTTTTCCTCGGTCGGCGTCTTCTGCCTTGCTATGCGTGTGCCGCCTATGCCGTAATTCTGGCATATTGCGCCGTATTCGCGCTCAATCAACATTGTGAACATTTTATCGTGCGAGGAGGTTCCCGCACCCTCGGTTATACTGTCGCCGAGAAAGTTTATTTTTGTGCCTTTAAGCTCCATTAAATATTACCTCCGATAATGTTATATGGTTATTATAGCATTTTTAAAATACAAGTCAACAATACATTTTAATGAATCGTTAACAATTTGTTAACAACAGAGCGCCGCAGATGTTCTATACTATATGTCAGTGAAAGTCAAACTCTCAAAAAAGGTGATAAATTTATGCGTACAAGACAGTTTAAATCAGAATCCAAAAAGCTTATGGATATGATGATAAATTCAATTTATACCCATAAGGAAATTTTCCTGCGCGAGCTTATTTCCAACGCGAGCGACGCGCTGGACAAGCTCTATTTCCGCTCGCTTACCGATAATTCGGTGGGTATAGCGCCCGACGATTTTGAGATACGCCTTGAAATAGACAAGGACGCCCGCACCCTTAAAATAATCGATAACGGCTGCGGAATGACCGAGGACGAGCTTGATAAGAACCTCGGTACGATTGCAAAATCGGGCTCGCTTGCCTTTAAGCAGGAAAACGAGAAAAAGGAAAACGTTGATATTATAGGTCAGTTCGGCGTGGGCTTTTATTCGGCGTTTATGGTGAGCGATAAGGTAACGGTTGAAAGCCGCGCCTTCGGCTCGGATGAGGCTTTTCGCTGGTCCTCATCTGGAGCGGACGGCTACACGGTCGAGCCCTGCGAAAAGGAAACGGCGGGTACAACGGTAACCCTGCACATAAAGGAAAACGAGGGGGACGATAATTACGATGAGTTCCTTGATCAATACAGAATAAGCGCGCTTGTAAAGAAGTATTCCGATTACATTCGCCACCCGATTCGTATGGAGTTCACAACCAAAGAGCCCGTGCCGAAAAAGGAGGGTGAGGAGGATAAACCCACCGAATATAAGGACGTTACGGAAATACGCACCCTCAACAGCATGGTGCCGCTTTGGAAAAAGCAGAAAAGCGAAATAAAGCCCGAGGATTACAACAATTTCTATAAAGAAAAGTTCTATGATTACGACGACCCCGCCCGCGTTATACACACCAAAACCGAGGGTCAGGCAACCTATTCCGCACTGCTGTTTATACCCAAACACCCGCCGTTTGATTACTACACAAAGGAATATGAAAAGGGCTTGCAGCTCTATTCAAAGGGCGTGCTTATAATGGATAAGTGCGCAGAACTTCTGCCCGATTATTTCAGCTTTGTAAAGGGACTTGTTGACAGTGAGGATCTCTCGCTCAATATTTCGCGCGAAACCTTACAGCACGACGGGCAGCTGAAGCTAATTGCAAAAACGCTTGAAAAGAAAATAAAATCGGAGCTTGAAAAAATGCTCAGAGATGAGCGCGAGGCTTACGAGGAATTTTTCAAGGCGTTCGGCATACAGCTTAAATTCGGCATTTACAACGATTACGGCGCACATAAGGAAACCCTGCGCGACCTGCTTATTTTCCGCTCCTCAAACGAGAAGAAGTATGTTACCCTTAAAGAGTATGTAAGCAGAATGAAGGAGGGGCAGGATTCTATCTATTATGCCTGCGGCGAGACAGACGAAAAGATTGATATGCTGCCGCAGACCGACGCGGTAAAGGATAAGGGCTACGAAATACTTTACCTTACCGAAAATGTCGATGAATTCGCCCTTAAAATGCTGGCGGAATACGACGGTAAAAAGTTTGTAAATATCTGTGATAACGATTTGAATCTCGATAGCGAGGATGAAAAGAAAGCGCTTGAAGAGGAAAACACTGCCGCGAAGGATATGTTTGAGGCGATGAAGGAAAGTCTCGGCGATAAAATAAACGCCGTCCGCTTTACCAACAAGCTGAAGGACCACCCCGTATGCCTTACAAGCGAGGGCGGAATTTCGCTTGAAATGGAAAAGGTGTTAAACTCTATGCCGGGAGCGGAGCAGAACAAGGTAAAGGCACAGCTTGTGCTTGAAATAAACGCAGGACACCCGATTGCCGAAAAGCTGAAAACGCTTTATAACGAGGATAAGGAAACCCTCGGCAAATACGCAAAGCTGCTTTACGGCGAGGCGTGCCTTATCGGCGGTAAGAGCGTTCCCGACCCCGCAGAGCACAGCGCGCTTGTCTGCGAGCTTATGACAAAGTAAAATTCAA
>OGQP01002142.1_pt1 | contig 10751 bp, 9 predicted proteins | sample 1553251 | NCBI WGS metagenome assembly OGQP01 (sample SAMEA2580016, study PRJEB22360) | human gut metagenome | biome: human gut; feature: human-associated habitat; material: faeces | place: Denmark | collected 2008/2010 | reverse complement strand
CATAAGTGATAAAACGCAGAATTATAGCAAAGTCACCAAATTGCTAGTTAAGCCTTTTTATAACCAAAATATTTAGAAATTATCATATATAGATTTGTTAACGTATGATGATTTATGGTCAAGTTCTAATTGAAAGCGCTTTTAATGACACTTAAAATCTAGTACAATGAAGTTAGTTAGGATTTAATAATGAACAAATTAACAAAGCAGTTATTGTCGCTAGGGTTGAGTGTTGTAACTGTGGCTGGTATGGTTTCACCGGTACTCGCAAATGATGGAGTGAGTGTTTTAAAAGCTCAAAATTCTTCAACTCAAACAACTAAGGAAGGTACGAAAACAATTAAGTTGCATGTTTTCAAGGATGGAAAAGAAGAACCAAATCCTATCGATGTGGAAGTACCTGCAAATGCTGATGTTTTCGAAGTGATGAATATAATTGCGAATAATTATGTTCCTACTGGATATGGCATTGATGGAAGAGGTGGCGCTGCAGGTCTTTATAATACTCCGGAAGATGAAAACGTATGGTATATGCATTTAGTGAATAAGAATGCTCCACAAGTTCAATTGAAGGATTACAAAGTTGAATTTGTACTTAAAGGATCTGATGAAGTGGTTGGAAATACTTTGATTAAATTAAGTGACTATTTAGATGCAGACAAGGTAAGTACAGATGTTGAATTTTTTGTTCCAACTGAATATAAACTTGCGTATGAAAATGAAACGCCATTGATTGAAAAAGATGGTAATGGTGGATATAGAGCTTATGTAGTCAAAAAGTCTACAGATGTTTTTGAAAATCATCATTTAAAAGTTGTTTATCAATATGAAACTAGGGAACCACAAAATTTTGAGTTGAAGCTAAATGAAACTGAAGATGCTTTTGGTTATATTGAAGATAATTATGTTCCAACTGGATATAAATCATTCACTTTAGGATATGATTTTGATAAAAATGGTGAAAAACAATGGACTTTACAAGTTTATAAGCCAAAACTGTAAGCTATAAAGTGTATATCAATGATGCTACAGATGGAGTGATTCATACTGCAGAAGTTCCTGCATATGGTACAAAGAAAGATATTCAATATTGGTTAACTGGTGAGAATGACTATGTATTCTATACTTTTGATGATTTGATTGAAGAATCTTCTGATACATATGTAATGTATTTACATAGTAGTGATGCGCTTGTAGCTAAACCAGAAAAATATCCAACAGATACAACAGATTTATTAAAGAATAGTTTAGCTTTAGAGGCAAATAAAGATCTTAAGGCTAAATATGATGAGGCTGTTCAAAAAGGTGCTACACCAACACTTGTTCCAGTTATGAAACGTGAGGGTGCTGTTTCTGATACAGACAACAATTGTTTAAATAAATTCGCCAAAGAAAATGGATATGGTGCTGGAAATGTATTTACAATCGATGTTGCGTTGGTAAGTGATGGAGAAACTTTGGGTTATTTAACTCAGTTATCTGAACCATTGACTTTCAAAGTTGAAATTCCTAAGGAATTGAAAAAAGCAAATCGCAAATTCTATGTATTGCGTTTACATGATGGTAAAGTTACTGCATTAGATTTAGCTGAAGATGGAACTTTTACTACAGATCAATTCTCAAGTTATATGTTGGCATATAAAGATGTAGTTGTAACTAAGCCTTCAACAGGTACAACTACAACTAAGCCTGCAACACAAACTAAGAAAGATCCTGCTGCTAAAAAAGATCCTAAAAAGAATAAAACTGTGAATACGGGTGTACAAACAGCTGGTACATTCTTTACTGGCTTAATGGTTGCTTCAGTTGCTGGACTTGGTATTGTAGAAGTATTAAAAAGAAGAAATAAATAGTCATTCAATTTGGAGGTAGAGATACCTCCATTTTATATGGGCATATTCATTGATGGACGTTTAAGAAAATAGGTTGTGGTGGTGTGTTTTATCGTGAATTTACCAAATTAAATGGTTTTACTGATTTTACAATATTGTCGGTTGTTCATACGCATTATTTGATGTTGGAAATGGTGTTTTGCTTATTGATGGTTGTTGTCGAAAAGAATTTTCATTTTGTAGATAATAAAGTTTTGAAGTATTTGTTGTTTTATCATATTGGATTGAATTTAACTGTAGTTATGTTAACTATTCGTGGTGTAGTACAAGTTCTTAGTTTAGATGTTTCAAGTGCAGTTCTTTTTGGAATTGCACATTTAATTTTAGGTATTTCTATGGTTTTTGTTTTGATTTCAATTCGAAATTGTATTAAAGATTCATTTTGACAATATCACATAATTTAATGAATGCGCTTTATATAAAGAAAATATTACATCTTAAATTCAGCTTTTGTTGAACTTTTTTTGTTTCATAGAAATGAGTATGGTATAATTCCATATGGGGATTTTGTCCCTATATTTATAGGAGAGTGTATTTATGTATTCGAAATATGGTAAGCGAACGATCGATTTTGTTTTGAGTTTAGCTGGAATCATAATTTTATCTCCACTTTTAATTGTATTAATGGTTTTAATTAAAGTGACTTCTCCAGGACCAATCTTTTTTAAACAGAAGCGTGTGGGAATTCACAAATCTTATTTTAATATTTTAAAGTTTAGAACAATGCGTATTGATACGCCTAAAGATATGCCAACACATTTATTGGAAAATCCAGATCAATATATTACAAGTGTTGGTAAGTTTTTAAGAAAAACGTCTTTAGATGAGCTTCCACAGTTGTTTAATATATTCAAGGGGGAAATGGCAATTGTGGGTCCTAGACCTGCTTTATGGAATCAATATGATTTGATTGAATTAAGAGATGCATATGGTGCTAATGATGTATTGCCGGGTCTTACTGGTTGGGCACAGGTCAATGGTCGTGATGAATTAGAGATTGATGTCAAGGCTAAATTGGATGGCGAGTATTGTAAAAATTTAAGTTTTTTATTTGATGTAAAATGTTTTTTAATGACAATTTTTTCGGTATTGAAACATGATGGAGTTGTCGAAGGGGGTACAGGAAGTATCCATAATAAAGATAATAACTAGGGGATAGTTAGAAGGTCTTTAATTCATTTATATTGGAGAGTAATCTATGGTAGTGGCATTAGTGTATGCGTTTGATACATGTTTGGATCGTGTGCAATTATTGAAGAAATACTATACTTCTAGGGGGTATGAAGTTAAAAGTGTTACTTCAAATTTTTCGCATAGAAAAAAAGCTGTGTATGATCCAAGTACGGATGTAGTCATACCTGTGCGTGAATATCATAAAAATTTATCATTGGATCGAATTTTATCGCATAAACAGTTTGCGAAAGGGGCAAGGAAAGCTTTGTGTGAAATTCAGCCGGATTTAGTACATTGTATCATTCCTTGTAATTCACTTGTCAAAGAGATGTCAAAATATAAAAAAGAACATGGGGATGTAAAAATTATATATGACATTATTGACTTATGGCCTGAATCGATGCCGATTGAAAAATATAAGAATCTGTTGCCTTTTAAAATATGGAAAAACACGCGCGATAAGTATTTATCAAGTGGAGATGTGATATTCTGTGAATGTGATTTGTTTAAGCAGTATTTGCGTTGTGGTAAAGTTCTATATTGGTCTATAGATCGTGATTGTTTACCAATGAGTCCTGATTTAAAAGAGGATGAATTACAATTTTGTTACTTGGGTTCAATAAATAATATTATAGATATTTCAATGATTACTGCATTCTTAAGAGAATGTAGCATATTAAAGAAATGTGCATTGCATATAATTGGTAATGGTGAAAATAAAGATGCTTTCATACAAGAAGTATTAGCAGTTGGTGTCAATGTTATAGATCATAAAGAGGTTTATGATCAAAGAGAAAAACAAGAAATACTTGATCAATGTAATTATGGATTCAACGTAATGAAATCAAGTGTGGTAGTTGGACTAACTATGAAATCATTGGATTATATGTGTGCTGGTTTACCAATTATTAATACAATTCAGGGAGATACAAAGAATTTTTGTGAAGAATGGGATATTGGATTTAATATAAATAAAGGTAATATCAAAGAAATAGCAAGTCAAATTTGTTTGGAGAGTATGGATGTGCAGCTTCAAAGAAGAAAGAATATTCAAACTCTGTATAATACTTATTTTACGAAGAAGCGTTTTTATGAAGTGTTAGATAAAGCTTTAGATTTATAAAAATGTGAGTATTCACATTTTTTTTGATTGGAGGTTGAGTTATATATGAATATATTACATATTTCTCCGTATGTTCCTAGCTTGCATACAAATCATGCAGGAGGGGTTTGCATGGGAAAACAAGTAGAAGCATTAAGAAAAAAACATAATGTTTATGTTTTGTCATTTATAACAATGCCTTTAGAAGAGAAAATAGTAAAAGAAGAATATAATACGGATAGCAGTTATTTTGTCCGTATATCGAATAAGGATCGATTAAGAGAAGGTTTATTACATTTAAATAAGCCTTTGATGTTTTCAGTTCGAACTTCAAAGGAATTTAAGCAGCAATTCCTTAAAATAATTGAAGAAAAGAAAATTAATGCGATTCATTGCGAATATACGGCAATGGCTCAATACATTTGGATTAAGAAAATGTATCCGAATATAATTTTTAATATAGTTGAACATGATGTGACAAGACAATCTTTTTATAGAAAGTCAATGGACTCAAAAGGGCTCAAACAATTATTTTGGAAATGGCAATTAAATTTAGCAACTAAATATGAAAAAGAGTATTGTCAAAAAGCAGATCATGTTATTGCGGTAAACTCAAAAGATCAACGATTGCTTCATGAATATTATGGATTGAATCAAGTTGAATTGATGAATCCATATTATGGTGTTGACTTTGATGAGATTTCAGATAAGGTTGTAAATAAAATTCAAAAATCAATTTGTTTTATTGGACAAATGGGAAGAGAAGAAAATCATTTGGCTGCCATGCGCCTTATTCATATTGTGAAATCATTAAATAGAGATGATATTCGATTGACAATTATTGGAGCACATCCTAATGAAGAGTTACAAAAAGAAGAATGTGAGAATATCCATATTACTGGTTTTGTTGAGAATATTGAAGATGAAATTCTAAAGAATCAAATTGCCGTATTCCCATTAACATTGGGAGCAGGAATTAAGCTAAAAGTATTATTGGCATGTGGACTTGGGTTACCTGTTATCACAACTGATATTGGTGCTGAAGGTATTGATGAAGATGGAAACACATTGATTCTTGCTAATACAGATGACCAAATCAAAAATGAAATTTTAGAATTGATTGATGATTCAAATAAAATTAAATCTAAATCAATTGAAAGTAAAGATTTTGTAAAAAAATATTTTAGTTGGAATAAAACGGTCGAATTATTTGATCGATTATATGAGGTGAGAAAATGATAATCACAAAGACACCATTTAGAATGTCTTTCTTTGGTGGTGGTACAGATATGGAATCTTTCTTTAAAGAAAATGGTGGATCTGTATTATCTACTACTTTTGATAAATATTGTTACGTCAATGTTAGACATTTACCTAGATTTTTTGATTATTCAACCGAATTAAGTTATTCAAAGACAGAAAGAGTAACGAGTATTGATGCGATTGAACATCCTGCCATTCGCAATGCGATGAAGATGTTAGATATGCATGAAATTCGATTGACATATGAAGCCGATTTACCAGCTAGAAGTGGATTGGGTACTTCAAGTTCTTTTGCGGTAGGAATGTTAAATGCTTTTTATGCATTAAAAGGTAAATATGCATCAAAAAAACAATTGGCAGATGAAGCCATTTACTTAGAAAGAGTATTATGTGATGAAGCTGGTGGCTGGCAAGATCAAATTGCGGCAAGCTTCGGTGGGTTTAATCGCATTGATTTTAATGCGGATGGTTATTCTGTACATCCTATTATTATTTCACCTGAAAGAAAGAAACGATTAAATGATAATTTAATGATGTTTTTTACCGGCTTTACACGTTTTTCAAGTGACATTCAAAAAGCGAATCATTTGGATGATGAAAGTAAGACTAAGCAGTTAAAACAAATGCTTACTTTAGTGGATGAAGCAGAAAGCATATTGACGGATCAGTCAAAGGACTTAGATGATTTTGGTAGATTGTTAGATGCAACTTGGAAATTAAAGAGACAAACAGGAAAATCTGTTTCAACAAATAATATCGATAATTTATACGATAAAGGGATTACAGCCGGAGCACTAGGAGGAAAATTGCTTGGAGCTGGTGGCGGCGGATTTTTAGTTTTCTATGTACAACCTGAAAAACAGATGCTTGTAAAAGAAGCCATGAAAGACTTATTGTATATTCCTTTTAAATTTGAAGATGGAGGTACCCAAGTTATATATTATGGACCAGAAGATTACTCGCCTTTGGAGGACAAATGATGAAAGTTGTTATAATGGCAGGAGGGAAAGGGACTCGCATTTCAAGCGTTGCATCCGATATTCCAAAACCAATGATTTTAATTGAAGGTAAACCTGTGCTTGAACATGAAATTGAATGTTTAAGAAAGCAAGGTTTTACAGATATCATTTTAACTGTATCTCATTTAGGAAATATTATTATGGATTACTTTCAAGATGGATCCAAGTTTGGTGTTCATATAGATTACTATTTTGAAAAAGAACCATTAGGGAATGCAGGAGCTTTATTTCAAATCAAAGATAAATTATCAGATGACTTTTTATTATTAAATGCAGATGCGATGTTTGATGTAGATTTCAATCGTTTTGTTGCATTTCATAAGAGTCATAAAGGTTTGGTAAGTTTATTTACACATCCTAATAATCATCCTTATGATAGTGGTTTGATTATTTCAAATTCGAAACATCAAGTAGAAAAGTGGTTAGCCAAAGAAGACGAAAGACCTGATTATTATAAGAACTGTGTAAATGCCGGTTTACATGTAATCAACAAAGAAATATTAAATCAAGTAATTGAAACTAAGAAGGTTGATTTGGATAGACAACTATTAAAACCATTGGCAGGAACAGGACAAATGTATTGTTATGATAGTCCTGAATATGTTAGAGATATGGGAACACCCGAAAGATATTATGCGGTATGTGAAGATTTTAAAGAAGGTCGAGTTCAATCTAAAAATTTATCAAATAAACAGAAAGCTATATTTTTAGATCGAGATGGAACAATCAACAAATATGTTGGCTTTTTAAGAGATATGGATCAATTTGAATTATTACCAAATGTATCAAAAGCTATTAAGAAAATTAATGATTCAGGGTATTTAGCTATTGTTGTGACAAATCAGCCTGTTATCGCAAGAGGAGAAGTAACTTTTGATGAACTAAAAAATATTCATAATAAAATGGAAACGTTATTAGGAAACGATGGAGCCTATCTAGATGGAATTTATTATTGTCCGCATCATCCGCATAAAGGGTATGAGGGTGAAATTCCTGAATTGAAAATTGATTGTGATTGTAGAAAGCCCAAACCAGGTATGTTATTTCAAGCATCAAAAGATTTTAATATTGTCTTAAATGAATCTTGGATGATAGGAGATAGTGATAATGACATTCTTGCTGGTGAAAATGCAGGATGCAAAACAGCACGAGTAACAGATGAAGAATCATTATATGATATTGTAGAAAGGATATTGTAGGCATGTTAGAAGATAAATTAAAAAAACATATAGATTTATTAATAAAGCGATATCCTATGTTAGAAAAATGTAGACAGGACATTATTAACGGATATTTGATGTTGGAAGATTGTTATGCACATGGTGGAAAATTGTTAATAGCAGGTAACGGTGGTTCTGCAGCTGATGCAGAGCATATTGCAGGTGAATTAATGAAACGTTTTAAAACTCCACGTCCTGTATCTAATGAATTAAAAGAAAAATTAATTAAAATTGATCCTATTCGAGGAGAAAATTTAGCTAAAAATCTTGAAAGACCTTTAATGGCTATTCCATTAGTTGCACATGAAGCATTAACTACGGCTTATATTAATGATGTAGATGGTTTGGGTGTGTTTGCTCAACAATTATATGGTTTTGGCAAAAAAGGAGATGTTTTTTTAGGCATATCTACTTCTGGAAATAGTCAAAATATTATGAGTGCTACTGTAGTAGCTAGAGCTTTAGGTATTAAGGTATTAGGATTAACTGGGGCTTTAGGTGGTGAGTTAAGTAGTGTTTCGGATGTATGTGTAAAAGTACCTGAAACAGAAACATATATGATTCAAGAATTACATCTTCCAATTTATCATTGTTGGTGTTTAATGTTAGAAGATCATTTTTTTGGAGAAAGTCAATGATTGGGTGTGTTGTTTTAAATTATAATGATGCAGTCACTACAATTGATTTTGTTGAACGCGTAAAAATAATGGATTCAATAGATTTGATTGTGGTTATTGACAATTGTTCTACAGACGATTCATATATTCAATTGAAAATGTTAGAGTCAAATAAAGTCCATGTTATAAAGTCTGAAAAGAATGGTGGATATGGATATGGTAACAATGTTGGAATTGACTATTTAAAAGATAAAGTGGACTATATAATGATAGCAAATCCGGATGTGATTTTCGAAGAACATGTTATTTCTAACTTAGTATCTTCATTTGATAAAGATACAGCAATTGTGGCTCCTTTAACTTTACAGCCTGATGGAAAAAGACAACAGCCCGAAGCTTGGAAAGTTCCTACAGTTAGAGATTATTTCTTGTTTTCTTCGAAAATTTTAAATAAAAAATTACGTCCTATGTGGTATCCTAAGGAATATTTAAGTCACGGTATTGTCGAGGTTGATTGTGTTCAAGGCTGCTTCTTTATGATAAGAACGGATATTCTTCCTGAAACATTATATGACGAAAATATATTCTTATTTTTTGAAGAATCTTGTATTGGTAAATACTTTAAAGATAACGGGTTGAAAACAAAATTACTGATTGATACTACATATATTCATAATCATTCAGCAAGCATTAATAAATCTTTTCAATCCGAAGTAAAAAAAAGAAAGATTACTTTAGATAGTTTTTATGTATATTTTAAAGATTATTATGATTTAAGTCCGTTTTTATTGTGGATTATGAGAGTGTATAAAAAAATCATTTATATTGAAAACTATATTATTTTGAAGACATTATATAATTAGGTGGTGAAATTATGATTTCTGTCGCAATGACTACATTTAATGGAGAAAAATACATTGAAAAACAAATAGAATCGATATTAAATCAGAGTTTATCGGTTGATGAAATCATAATTTGTGATGATGGTTCAACGGATAATACGATTGAGCTTATGAAAAAGTACAATGTTCAAATCATTCAAAATAAGAAAAATTTGGGATATAAGTTAAATTTCAAAAAAGCAATGGAAAAATGTAAGGGTGACTACATTTTTTTATGTGATCAAGATGATATATGGAAAAAAGATAAAGTTAAAGAAATGATGTCTGTTATGGAAAAGAATAGAAATATTCATGTACTTGCTAGTTCATTTGAATATATAGATGAAAATGATACTTTGATTATTTCTAAAAATAAAAAAGGATATTCAAATCATAATCTTTATAATAAAGAGGTAAAACAAGATGATGTTGTGCAAGTAAAAACGGATGAATTTATTTATGGAAATTATTTTCAGGGTTGTGCTCTTGTCATTGATAAGAAAACAAAAGATTTTTTTGTGCATCATTTTGATGAAAAAATTCCACATGATTGGATCATTAGTCTATATGGATCATTGGATGGTGGCATGTATTTTTTGAATAAACCACTCTTTGAATATCGTATTCATAGTCAAAATTCGATTGGTGTTTCTACATTAAATCAAGATGCATCTACACATGTAAAGCGTGCTTACCAATTTGAAGAAAGATATCAAAAGGCAAGAGATGCATTATATGTTTTGGATATTTTAAAAATAAATTGTAGGGATTATTATTTGTGTAATAAGGTTGATTATGTAAAAATTGAATCATTTATGAATAATCATATTGAATATCTAAGAAATAAAAAACTGTTTAAATTATTCTTTCAAAATAAATATGCTTATTATAGAAAATTAAAAACAATACGTGGAAGAATTATGGACTTGGTTTATTGTTTAAAATAATGTGGTTGTATAAGTACATAATGCTTTTTTTCTTATAAGTGCTGTGTTAGGTATGTAGTATAATATTGTTTACAGTATACAAGTGTGTTAAAATGAATTGAATTGAGGTGTTGAAATGGATTCACAAAATGCGATTGAAGTACGAAATATGTATAAACAATTTAAGGTTGATTATGATAAAGCTCATACTTTAAAAGATAAATTATTATTTTGGAAAACGAGTCATGTTGAAATTCATGAAGTTTTAAAGAATATTAATATGGATATTAAAAAAGGTGAAACAGTAGCATTGATTGGTACAAATGGTTCTGGAAAATCTACTTTATTAAAATTAATGACTAAGATTATTTTTCCTAATAAAGGTACTGTTGAAACAAATGGAAAATTAACTTCTTTATTAGAGTTAGGTGCTGGTTTTCACCAAGATTTTACGGGAAGAGAAAACATTTATTTTAATGCTTCTATTTTTGGTTTAACAAGAAAAGAAATTGATGAACGAATTCAAGATATCATTGATTTTAGTGAACTAGGCGAATTTATTGATCATCCCGTTCGTACTTATTCTTCAGGTATGTACATGCGATTGGCTTTTTCTGTCGCGATTAATGTAGATGCTGAAATCTTGTTGATTGATGAG
>OGQP01002141.1_pt1 | contig 10752 bp, 10 predicted proteins | sample 1553251 | NCBI WGS metagenome assembly OGQP01 (sample SAMEA2580016, study PRJEB22360) | human gut metagenome | biome: human gut; feature: human-associated habitat; material: faeces | place: Denmark | collected 2008/2010 | reverse complement strand
AAAGGCACACTCGTGCCGCCCGCCGCTTGCGCGCCAGCCACACCGATGGCAAACATTGCCATTGCCGTATTTATCCGTTTCATCAGTCTTGTTTTTATTTGTAAAGGAAACGGCGTATTGACCGTTTCGGTGTTTTCTCGAATTCTTCCTCGTGGATTTCCACAGCAGCCACCTGCGAGTAGGCAGGAATCTCCTTGTTGAGCGCCGCGATGTTGTCGTCCATCTGCTTTTTGATGTCGTCGTCGGTCAATCCCTGCGACTGTGCCAAGTCGTAGTCGGGATGCACCAGAGCGATGATTTTTCCGTCGCGTTCAATCACAATCGACTCGTTGACGTATGGCAGGTTGTTGAGTTTCTGCTCGATTTCCTCTGGATATATGTTCTGCCCCGACGGGCCGAGAATCATGTTTTTGTTGCGTCCGCGGATATATATGAATCCGTCGCTGTCCACGTTGCAGATGTCGCCGGTATGCAGCCAGCCGTCGCGCAGCGCCATTTCAGTCTCCTCAGGGTTCTTATAGTATCCGAGCATCACGTTCGCGCCTCTCACGAGCAGCTCTCCAGCCACATTCTCAGGGTCGGGAGAGTCGACCATTATCTCCACGTTGTCGGTAGGACGTCCGCAGGAGCCTGGACGGTTTTCCTCGTGTCCGGCATACGAGATCAGCGGCGCGCATTCCGTCATTCCGTAGCCCACGGTGTAAGGGAAGTTGATGCGGCGCAGGAATTTCTCCACGTCGGCGTTGAGAGCCGCACCGCCCACGATGATTTCAAACAGCTCTCCGCCGAACGCCTCGTTGAGTTTGGCTTTGATTTTGCCGAGCAGACGGTCGTTGACAAAGGGCACAGTCATCAGCAGCTTCATCACCGGCTTGTCGAGCAGCGGGAACACTTTTGTCTTGATGATTTTCTCCAGCACCAACGGCACTGTGACAATCAGTCGCGGATGCGTCTTGGCGAAAGCGTCCATGATGATTTTAGGCGACGGCACACGTGTGAGAAAATGCAGATGGCATCCTTTCGACAGCGGGTGCAGCATCTCGATCGAGAGGCCGAACATGTGTGCCAGCGGGAGCATGCAGATTGTGTCATGTCCCGGGCCGAGCCACGACAGTTTGGTTAGGGCGAAGGCTATGTTTGACGAGATGGCGCGGTAAGGCACCATCACGCCTTTCGAGAAGCCAGTTGAGCCCGACGTGTAGTTGATTATTGCCAGACGGTCCATGTCGGGGGTCTTGTAGACCACGTCGTCGGCAGTGAAGCGTTCAGGATAGCGCTGACCGAAAATCTCGTTCAGGTGTGCGCGCGCATATATTATCTTTTCGTTGTTTGACTCAAAGAGGCTGTAGTCGGCGATGTTGAACGCCGCCTCCACCTTCGGAGCGTTGGCGATGTCGATCTGCCCCCACACGGTTGTGTCGCAAAACAGGATGCGCGCATCCGAATGGTTGAGGATGTGATGGATTGAGTCGGCCTTGAATTCGTGCAGGATAGGCACCGGCACCGCGCCGTAGGTCATTCCTGCGATAAACGCCACCGCCCATTGGGTGCAGTTTTTTCCGCAGAGGGCAATCTTGTCGCCCTCCGCTATGCCCGCATGTTCAAAAAGAAGATGCAGTTTAGCCACTTTCCGCGCCACGTCGCGATATTGCAACGACATGCCGCCAAAATCGGTGAACGCCAGTTCTTCCCAATTCTTTTTTATTGAATTTTGGAGTATTTCATTAATATGTTGCATAATGATTTTTTTCTTTATCATTTCTGCAAAAATAACTATAAAAACCGAATGTACAAACGATTCCTGACCATTTGTCGGGTTTTTCTGCCTTGCAGGCTATGGATTGGTAAATTTAAGTTAACGCCAGAGCGCGTTTTCAGTGTTCATCTATCAAAATCTATGAAGCGTGCCCCGATGCAGCCGCTTTAATCTATTGCGTTTTTTCTTGCCGTTGTGCGACAGTAATTTTGCATTGGATTAATACATAGTTTTATGCAATTACACGTGAAAATTTTTGTTTTTGGTTTGTTGGCCTGTCCGTCTGCGTTGATGCAGGCGGCAGAGTCCGACAACTCAGCTGCGGCATGGACGTTCAGCCAATGTCTGGACTATGCCTACAGCAACAATATCAGTCTGCAGAGGCTTGTTCTTGACAACCAAAGCGACGACGCCACGCTTGAGCAGTCGAAAGCGCAGTGGCAGCCAACGCTCGGCTTCTCCACCACGCAGGGCTACATCAACTACGCCTCGCCGTCGGAAAACCAGACAGCCAATGTCTATTCAGGCTCCTACGGACTCAACGCCTCGTGGACAGTGTTTAACGGCAATATCCGCCGCAATCAGATAAAATATGACGAAATGCAGCAGCGCATCTCAGCTCTCGGCATCGACGAGCAGCGCTACACGCTTCAGACCGAGATCCTGTCGAAATATCTCAACATCCTGTATGCAAAGGAGGCTATCGCCATAGCACGCAAGAATGTGGAGGTGAGCAAGTATCAGATGGAGCGCGCCGAGGCACTGATGAATTCGGGCAAGCTGTCGCGGGTGGACTATTCGCAGATTGAGTCGCAATGGCACACCGACCGCTATTCGCTCACTGCCGCCGAGACCAATCTGGCTTCTGCGAAAATGGCTCTGAAATCGCTTCTTGAACTCAACATAACAACCGACTTCGACGTTGCCGGCATCGACTTCAACGATGCGGAAATCGCAGCCGAGCTGCCGCGCAAGACCACGGTGTTTGAGACGGCTTGCTCATGGATGCCGGCGCTGCAGCGCTACAAACTGGCAGGCGAGGCAGAGCAGTACAGCATCGACATTGCCCGTGGCGGCTACTACCCATCCGTTGTGCTCAACGCCGGCGTCGGCACGTCAAACACATCGGGCAGCGGGAATCTCGGCACGCAGCTGAAAGACCGCCTCAACGAGCAGATTTCGGTGACGGTGAGTGTGCCTATCCTTGACCAGAAAAAGAACAAGACGGCGGTTGCGAAAGCACGGATTGCCCAACTCAACGCCGACCTCGACTATCAAGAGGCCGTGACATCGCTGTCGCAGACAATCGAGAGTGTATACATCGATGCAGAGAACGCCCAGGCAAAGTATGAGAGCTGCGCTGAGAAACTTACGAGCGCGTCGCTGACCGACGAGCTGGTCAACGAGCAGTTCGCGCTCGGGCTGGTCAACACGCTCGACCTTCTCAACGCCCACTCCTCGCTGCTGACGGCGCAGCAGGAATTGCTTCAGGCAAAATATCTCACAATCCTCAACAAGCGATTGCTCAACTTCTATCAGACACAACAAATATCACTTTAGCAATAATATGAATCTCAACAAGTTATCAACACTGATTCTGTCTACCGCACTGACATTGGCCTCGTGTGCCGACAAAGACAAAATACAACTCGAGACGGCAACGGTGTCTGCCGGCGCCATCAGCGAAACCGTAACCGCCACCGGAACGCTTGAAAGCGTGACGCAGGTGGATGTGGGCACGCAGGTTACCGGCAAAATCACCAAACTGTTTGCCGACTACAACTCAGTGGTCAAGAAAGGCGAGCTGATAGCCGAAATCGACAAGACCTTGCTCGAGAGCGAGGTGGAGGCTGCCAACGCCAACCTTGAGAGCGCGCGCTCCACCTACGAATACCGCAAGACAAACTATGAGCGCGACCGCAAGCTGCACGACAAGAAACTGATAAGCGACTACGACTATGAGACGTCGCGAAACGAATACGACGTGGCGCGCCTCGCCTATCAGAAGAGCAAAGCCGACCGCGTGAAGGCCACGGAGAATCTCGGCTATGCCGAAATCTACGCTCCTATCGACGGCATCGTGATATCGCGCGAGGTGGAAATCGGGCAGACAGTCGTTGCCAACATGACAGTTGCCAACATCTTCACCATCGCCGACCTTGACAATATGCAAGTGATAGCCGACGTCGACGAGGCCGACATTGGTCAGGTTAAAGTTGGGCAACGGGTTACGTTCTCTGTCGACGCCTACCCCGACGATGTGTTCAACGGCAAGGTGACGCAGGTGCGCCTGAACCCTACGGAGGAGTCGAACGTGATTACCTATGAGGTGGTGGTTTCAGCCGACAACGCCGACCACAAACTGATTCCCGGACTGACCGCCAACATCACCATCTATACCGCCGAGTCGCAAAATGCGCTCATAGTGCCCGCCTCGGCACTGAAATTCTCACCTAAAGACATTGACGACGAGTCGCTTCCACAGAAGGCTCAGGACGCGCCTGCAGACGCAAAGGCGGTGGTGTGGACCGTGCGCGGCGGCAAGCTCTATCCCGTGGCTGTGACCACCGGCACAAACAACGGTGTCAACGTGGAGATAGAGTCGGGACTCAAGAAGGGCGACGTGGTGGCTGTCGACTACTCAGCCGACATGGCGGCACAGCAAGCCGGCGGCAGCGAGGAAAGCAGTCCGTTCGCGCCCAAACACCCAGGACAGAAAAAGAAGGAGGGACAAAAATGAAAGAGATAATCCGTCTCGACGGCATCCACCGTAATTTCGTTGTGGGCGGAGAAACAGTCCACGCGCTGCGCGGAGTGTCGTTCACAATCAACGAGGGCGAGTTTGTCACAATTATGGGCACGTCTGGTTCAGGAAAGTCGACGCTGCTCAACATTCTCGGATGCCTCGACACACCCACGTCGGGCAACTACTTCATCGATGGCGCGGAGGTGCAGAAAATGAGCAAAAACGAGCGTGCCTACATACGCAACCGCAAAATCGGATTCGTGTTTCAGAACTACAACCTGCTGCCGAAAACCACTTCAGTGGAGAACGTCGAGCTGCCGCTTTTCTACAACTCCGCAATCGGAGCCAAAGAGCGCCGACGCCGCGCCGAGGAAGCCCTCGACGCCGTGGGGCTGCACGACCGCATGATGCACAAGTCGAACCAGATGTCGGGCGGACAGCAGCAGCGTGTGGCAATCGCCCGCGCGCTTGTCAACGACCCGGTGCTGATTCTTGCCGACGAGGCTACCGGCAATCTCGACACGCGCACGTCGTTCAGCATTCTGACGCTGTTTCAGCAGCTGCACAGCATGGGTCGCACCATCATTTTCGTGACCCACAACCCGGAGCTTTCCGACTACAGCAGCCGAAACATCGTGCTTCGCGACGGCAAGATTATCTCCGACGAGCGCAATCCCAACCCCAAATCGGCTGAGGAGGTCTATAAATCACTACCCGTAATCAACGACTGACAAGATGAAGATTGGAAATCTATTCAAAATAGCGCTCAAAGCGTTAAACAACAACAAGATGCGATGCTTTCTGACGATGCTCGGCATCATCATCGGAGTGGCTTCGGTAATCACGATGCTCGCCATCGGCCAAGGCTCCAAAGACAGCATCAAGAAGCAGATTTCAGAGATGGGAAGCAACATGATAATGATTTTTCCCGGCAACATGGAGCGCGGCGGCGTGCAGCAGAGCAGCGACGACATGCAGTCGATGAAGCCCGTCGACTTCGAGAACATCCGCGACGAGGCAAAATTCGTTGCCGCGGTGTCGCCGATGGTAAGCAGCCAGAGACAGTTTATCTGCGGCGCCAACAACTACCCGTCGAAGGTGGAGGGCGTCAATGCCGACTATCTTGAAATCCGCAAGCTGAAGGTGAAGGACGGTATGGCGTTTTCCGACCTCGACATCAAGCGCGCCTCCAAGGTGTGCGTGGTGGGCAAGACGGTGGTCGACAAGCTGTTTCCCAACGGAGGCAACCCTATGGGCCGTGTAATCAGGTTCAACTCCATACCACTGACAATCATCGGTGTGCTGGAGTCGAAAGGCTACAACAGCATGGGTCAGGACCAGGACGACATTGTGCTTGCGCCCTACACCACCGTGATGAAGCGCATCCTCGCCATCGACTACATACAAGGCATCTTTGCCTCCGCCCTTACCGAGGCAGCCACCGACCAGGCTACCGACGAGATAGAGAAAATTCTCAACCGCAACCACAAAATCAAGAGCGAGGACGAAGAGGACTACGACATCCGCTCACAGCAGGAATTGAGCGAGATGCTCAACTCCACCGGCGACATGATGACGCTGCTGCTCGCCTGCGTGGCAGGCATCTCGCTTCTCGTGGGCGGCATCGGCATTATGAACATCATGCTCGTGTCGGTGACCGAGCGCACGCGCGAGATTGGCCTGCGCATGAGCATCGGCGCGCGCGGACGCGACATCATGACGCAGTTTCTCATCGAGTCGATAATCATCAGCGTAGCCGGAGGCGTCATCGGCGTGGTGCTTGGCGCGGCAGCGTCGCTGTCGGTGAAATTTTTATTGAACTGGCCTGTGACAATTCAAATTTATTCTGTAGTTTTGTCATTCCTTGTGTGCACGGTCACCGGAGTGTTTTTCGGGTGGTATCCTGCGCGCAAGGCGGCGAATCTTGACCCTATAGAAGCATTGAGATATGAATAGCATTCCCTCCACAAAGCGCAGCACGATGCTCGGCCTGATGACACACGTCATCGTGCTGACCATCGTGTTTATCCTTCCGGAGGTGATTTTCACCGCCGCCATGGGACAACGGGCTAAATTCGGGCCGCGCCGTTTCGACATCTACATCCACACGGTGATGTACATCATCACGTTCTACGTCAACTACTTCATCCTCATTGTCCGTCTGCTGTTCAAGAAGCGCACGTGGCTCTATCTTGTCGTGGCGGCGCTGTTTGCGGCGCTGATGGTTGTGGCGAGCAGCTACTCCCACATAGTCATTGACAAGCTGCTGGGAGTTACGCCACCGCCACACCGTCGCGGACACCACGGCGGAGGGCTGTTTATCGTCAGCATGATGACGCGCGACTACGTGATGCTTATTCTCACCATCGGCTTGAGCGTGGCGTTGAAGATGGGCTTGCGCTGGACAAGGATAGAGAAGCTCAACGAGCGGATAATCACCGAGCGCAAGGACATGGAGCTGCGCAACCTCAAAAACCAGCTCAACCCCCACTTCCTGTTCAACACGCTCAACGACATCTATGCGCTGACGGCGTTTGACACGGAGAAGGCGCAGAACGCCATACACCAGCTGAGCAAGCTGCTGCGCTACACGCTCTACGAAAGCGACGGCACGCAGGTGACGCTCGACAAGGAGCTGCAGTTCATCAGAAGCTACATCAACCTGATGGCGTTGCGTCTCAGCGACAACACCCGCCTGACGGTAAGCATCCACGACGGCGGCACAAACGGCTTGGAAATCGCCCCGATGATGTTCATCTCACTGGTGGAAAACGCCTTCAAGCACGGAGGAGCGCCGGCTCGGAGTCGTTTATCGACATCCGCATCACGCTTGACGGCAACCGCATCTGCTGCCACGTTGAAAACAGCCTGTTTCCGAAGCAAAAGTCAGACAAAAGCGGCTCGGGCATCGGACTTGCCAACCTGCAGCGCCAACTGGAGCTGCTCTACCCCGAAAGCCACGACTACAGCGCCGCCGCCATCGGCGACCGCTACGTGGCAGAGCTATCGATAACACTTAATGCAACAAAAGACTAATAGACAAACGCTTATGGACATTACTTTGAAATGCTGCGTCGTCGACGACGAACCGCTCGCACGCGGGCTGATATGCTCGTTTGTTGAAAAGACACCGTTTCTGTCGCTTGAGGCATCGTTCGCATCCGCCTCGGAGGCAATAAAATGCGTACTGGAGAAGAAGGTAGACCTGCTTTTTCTCGACATTCAGATGCCGGAGCTCAACGGCATAGAGTTTGCGAAAATCATTCCTCCGGAATGCCGCATCATCTTTGTCACCGCCTTCGAGAAATATGCTCTCGACGGATTCCGCAACAACGCCATCGACTATCTGCTGAAGCCCGTAAGCTATCCGGAGTTTCTCACCGCCGCCAACCGCGCGCTGCAGTGGGCGGAGCTGAAAGCCCGTGCGGAAGCTGCGTCGCAGCCACAGCCCGTTGCCGACAGCCAGCACATCATCGTCAAGAGCGAATACAAGCTCATACAGATTGACGTGTCTAAGATTCTCTACATCGAGGGACTCAAAGACTACGTGAAAATCTACACCGAGGACTCCCCCACCTGCATCCTGTCGCTGATGAACATGAAGACCATCGAGCAGCATCTGCCTGCCGACCGCTTCATCCGCGTGCACCGCTCGTTTATCGTGCAGATGTCGAAAATCAACGTCATCGAGCGCAACCGCATAGTGTTCGGCAAGAAGTATATCCCGATTTCCGACACCTACAAGAAGGCGTTTTCCGACTATCTGGCGCGCCACACCGTCACCGCCGACCGCAACACTACTCCTACGGAAGAATAAATGCCGTCGGGGCGGCGCCGTAATCTGTTTTACAGCGCCGCCCCGTTTTTTTTTATGATGCCGGCATTACCGCCGCGTTTTCCTACAGGTTTTTCAGCGTTGATATTCGCTCGAGCGGATTTTCCGCGCCGAAGACGTAGTTGCCCGCCACGAGGATGTCGGCGCCGGCGTCTTTCAGCAGCCGTCCGGTTTCCTCGTTCACCCCGCCGTCGACCTCAATCAGCGCCTTTGAGCCGCGCAGCGAAATCAGGTCGCGCAGCTCGTGCACTTTCTTCACCGAGTTCTGGATGAATTTCTGGCCTCCGAAGCCAGGGTTAACCGACATGATCAGAGCCAGGTCGATGTCGTCGATAATGTCGGCGAGCATCGACACCGGAGTTGCAGGATTGATGGTCACACCGGCTTTCATTCCAGCCTCCTTTATCTGCTGCACCACGCGCGACAGATGCGTGCAAGCCTCGAGATGCACGTTCATATAGGTTGCGCCGAGGTCCTTCACTTCCTTGATAAACTTCTGCGGCTCCACAATCATCAGATGCACGTCGAGCGGCTTGTCGCAGATGTTTTTGAGGTTTTTCAACACAGGGAATCCGAAAGAGATGTTTGGCACGAAAACGCCATCCATAATGTCGAGGTGGAGCAATTCCGCCTCGCTTCGGTTGATCATCTCCACGTCTTTCTGCAAGTTGCAGAAGTCGGCAGAGAGCAGTGATGGTGATACTATCATATCTGTTTCTATTTTTTCTTTTTCAGCAAGTTATAGGCAATAAACACAACGATTACCGCAAGCAGCGCATAGCCGCCGTATGAGAGGTATGAATTGTAGTGCTCAATCTGCGCCAGCAGGTCGACAGGCGCAACAAACGTAGAGAGCCATGCTCCGAGAGCTGCAAGCACCGCGTTCCACGCTCCCGCTCCGAGGGCTGTGAACACAACGAATTTTCCGATGTTCATCCCCGCCAAACCGGCAGGAATCGAGATGAGCTGGCGCACAGCAGGAATCAGTCGTCCAACGAACGTCGACACCGCCCCGTGCTTGTCGAAATAGGCTTCGGCATTCGCCACTTTAGCCTCGTCGATCAGGCAGATGTGGCCGAAACGGCTGTTTGCGAACCGGTAGACGATTGGCCTTCCGAGCCACACCGCCAGATAGTAGTTGACCAACGCACCGATGAGCGCGCCCATCGTTGCCAATGCCACAACCACGTAGATGTTTATATGCCCTTGCGCCACGGCGAAGTAGGCAGCCGGAGGCACAACGATTTCAGAAGGGAAAGGGATAAACGAGCTTTCAACCGCCATAAGCGCCACAATGAGCAGATAAGCCGTAAACGGGTCGCTTATCATCGCAACAAACCAATTGTATATTTCTACAACCATAAATCAATATTTTCTGTTAATTATTCCGCAAAATTAATACTCTAATTTCATTCAACTCCTATCTCGCGGAACATTTCGGCATATTTCTCCGCTTTTTTCTCCACGGCGAGCGGATAAGCGCGCGACGACGACACCATGCGGTAGTGCCGGCAGAGGTTGCCACGATGCGTGAATTCAACATATTCGCCCGTCTTCGGCACCGCCGTGCCGTTGATTGCGGCTATTATCGCCGACGACTTCTCGCCAGCCGTCACCACCGTGCGGCAGTCAGGCAGACGGTCGAGAAACCCGTCAAGGTCGATTGGCTCCACCACTTCGAGGAATTTGTCGGAAGCGTCGTCTTTCAGACGCACCACACGCACCGCCGCGTCAAACATCGCGATTCCCCTCTCGGCGGCGAAACGGTGTATCGCCTGCTCGTCGTAGCCCCCGGGACGCACAAAATGATTCTTGTCGCCGAAAAACACTATGCCCATTATGCGCCACATGTCGTTGGTGCGGTTTGGGTAATAGAAGCGCATCGACCACCGCCGTTCGGGCGGCGGGAACGATCCGAGCATCAGCACTTTGGCGTTGCCGGGCATAAACGGTTCGAACGGATGGTTCTCAATGCGTCTTTTTTCCATTCGCCAATATTTTTTTGTAAGCAACCATCATCGCCACGGTGACCGCCGCACTGACAATAGCCACAACTGCCGACTGGCTTCCAGCCTCGCCCATTGCAGCTGCGTCGATTGAGTTGTTGCCCATCCACATAAACGCCACGACAGCGGAATTGTTGAGCGCATGGCCTATGACAGGCACCCACAGCGAACCGCTCCACAGATAGGCGTAGCCGAAGAAGGCACCCAGCACAAGACGTGGCACAAAGCCGAAAAACTGGAAGTGGAGCGTGCTGAACACGAAAGCGGCAGTCCACACCGCCAAGTGTCGGCGCCGCATGCCGTCGCAGCAGATGCGCTGCAGCGCGCCTCGGAAAAACATCTCCTCGCCAAGTCCGGTCAGCAGTCCGACGCACACCACCGAAGCAATCAAATCCCACCCCGACGAGCC
>OGQP01002129.1_pt1 | contig 10811 bp, 10 predicted proteins | sample 1553251 | NCBI WGS metagenome assembly OGQP01 (sample SAMEA2580016, study PRJEB22360) | human gut metagenome | biome: human gut; feature: human-associated habitat; material: faeces | place: Denmark | collected 2008/2010 | reverse complement strand
CAAATTCTGCGCGACGGGACGGCAGGGGCTGCAACACTCGCTGACGACGGCCGAAATCCTCAACCAGATCGTCTCGCTGCCCGAACGCGACAGTCTGACGAACGTGGTCTTCATGGGCATGGGCGAACCGCTCGACAATACGGACAACGTACTGCGGGCGCTCGAAATCATGACTTCGGAGTGGGGCTTCGGCTGGTCGCCCACGCGCATCACGCTCTCCACGGCGGGCGTCGTCCCCGAGTTGCGGCGGTTGCTCGACAGCACAAAGGTGCACCTGGCCGTGAGCCTGCACAACCCCTTTCCGCACGAACGGGCCGAAATCATGCCCGTAGAGAAGGCATGGCCGATCCGCGAAGTCGTGGAAATCCTGCGCCGATACGATTTCACGCACCAGCGGCGGGTATCGTTCGAATACATCGTCATGAGCGGCCTGAACGACTCTCCGCGTCACATCCGCGAGCTATGCCGCCTGCTGGACGGCATCAAGTGCCGGATCAACCTGATCCGTTTCCATAAAATTCCCGGATCGCCTTATTTCTCCCCCGACGACCGGGCCATGATCGCGTTCCGTGATGCTCTGACCGCCAAAGGCATACACACGACCATCCGCACCTCTCGCGGCGAAGATATCCAAGCGGCCTGCGGCCTGTTGAGTACGGCGCAGAACGAGGCGGCACAATTTTAGCAGCACCCGTTTCGTTATTCTTAATAAAATACGAAAATGAAAAAAATTCTTTTTACCCTTTTACTCGTGCTGGGCATCAGCGCCGCAGCCGACGCGCAGGTACGGTTCCTGGACTCTTCGACCGATGCGGTCCGCAAAGAGGCCATCGCTCAAGACAAATTGGTTTTCATCGATTTATACGCCACCTGGTGCGGCCCCTGCAAGGCGATGGAGCGCGACGTCTTCTCGAAAAAGGAGGTGGGCGACTTTATGGACGAATATTTCGTCGCGGCCAAGTACGACATCGACAAACCGACCGGGAAAGCCCTGGCAGGCAAACACGGCGTACGGTCGATCCCGACCTACCTCGTATTCAATACCGAGGGCGACCTGCTGGGCAAGATAACAGGATCCATGCCGGCCGAAGAGTTTACCGCCGCCCTTCGGAAGATCATCGCCGAAACCGGGAAGAAATAGCGACCGGCGGATGTAATAAAGAACGGAAACGATTCCTGTATGAGGATCGTTTCCGTTCTCCTTTTCCTTCGTGCTCTGAATACGACTTGACATCAGATTATTCTGTTTCATGTCCCGAAATTTTGCTTGCAACGGACGTTGCGCCGCTGTTCCCGGCGACAGGTACAGTCAAGTTTCCTCGGAGATAATTTCCCCATACAGACAACCCCCGGCAGCAATTAATATTACCTGAAGTTACCTGTTCCCGCCGGTCCGATTGATCGGGCTACAGTATAAGGTCGGCTATAGTCCCGTTTTCGGCGGATAGTCGATCGAAGTCGATTTTGTACGTCCGTCGGTGGTGGTCATCGTGAGCGTCAATCGGTGATGTTGCTCCGACGCAGGCTCGGCAAGCGGTTCGATTTCGATCGGCCGCAAATTCTTCCGGCCGTTCCACGGATTCTTCGGATTGAAAGGGATCATCTGCAAATGTTCCGGCCCGATCCGATCCATCCTCTCGCGGCAAAGAAGCGGGGCCCCGTATTCGTCCCTCTGTTTCCAACTCCGCACCGATACCCGGAACAGGTCGTCGAGCGGTTTGCCGGCCGGATGCTCCTCATCCCAGTCGGCATCGCTCGTGATATGCATCGAAGTGAAATTATCGGCAAGGGCAATCTGATCGCCGAAATACAGACCGGGAGGCGTGCCGCCCTCGTACGCACCGATTTCATCCCCGTTTCTTTTTGCGATTTCGAGATATTTCGCCTTGTTTTCGGGAGTCCAGAACTCTTGCCGGCCAAGATTGTATTTCTCCATATCCGGATTATAATACTCTTCGGTGTCGGCCCAGTCTATGTAAAGCGTATTCGATTTGCCGTCCGTCGCAGCGGTCCGGGGAATATAGTCCAGCTTCATATCTCCTTCCACGTAACGGGCTATCAAATAAGTACGTCCGATGACAGGTCCTCCGATCGGCTCTTCCTTTTCCGAACATCCGCATAAAAACGGCAGCAACAATAGCAATAAACTCTTTTTCATGGCTCTTCTATCTTGTTAAATCGTACGTGACTGCACGCAGGTTATTCTTTCGCATTGACCTGCGGCCGGCAAGTGAGCGAGGCGGTCTTGACCTCCCCCTCAACGGTGGTCCATTCGACAGTGAGCGTGTGAATGGGATCAATGGTCGGGGTCTTTGTGAAATAGATAATCACATAGTCACGTATCATCTGCATATCGTCGGCTTTCAAATCCTCGACGAGCATCTGTACATTGTTGCCGCCCCCTGTTTCGTATCCGCTACGGATATAATCGGCGTAGGACCAAAATTCGGCCCACAGGATATCGTCCAGCAATGTCCCCGCCGGATGCTCTTCATCCCAGTCGGCATTGCTGGTAATATGCATTGTCTGAAAATTATCGGCAAAAGCAGAGGGGTACTCCCAAAACTCGAGCCAGCGGTTATAACCGACGTCCCCGTTGCGAATCGCCAGGCGTTCGAACTCCTGAGGGTCGCTTTCGGGGGAAATCCACTCGCAATCGGTCAATTCTATCCAAAAATTGCGTATGGGGGTTTGCGGGTCTGCCGGGATTTGCGGGGGGCGGTCCGGACTTCGGGACAGCAATACCAAATCCCCCTGACAATAGTTTTGGATGTAGTTCTCGCAAAACCTCAACTCCGGACCTTCATGTTTGTTGCAGGAGTTCAGTGTCAGGAGTGAGAACAACAATAATATCAAGTTTTTTCGTGTCATAATCATACGTTTTTTTAAGGACAATTGGTGTAAGTGACTATCAATTCCATATCGTAATACTTGTCGCTGGACGAACTCGTGTCCTCACCGTCATAACCGGCCTCCGGTCCGTTGCGCAGATCGAAAGCTCCGTAGTAATAATACCCGTTGGCTGTCCCTCCCCATCCGAAATTGCAATGGATCAAACGTTTGTCTAGAGCGTCTTTCTTGCGAAACAGGACTGGAGCGGCAAGAATTTTAGCCCGTATTGAAGTTCGACCTTATATTATGCTGTTCCTGTCGGCTATTTATTGCAACGCAGGATCGACCTCCGGCGTGCAGGTGACCGAGGCAGTCTTGACATCGCCCTCGACGGTCGTCCAGCGAAGCGTCAGCGTATGCTCTTTTTCGAGCGTCGGGGCACTGGTGAAGACGATTACAGGGGATTTTGTCTGTGAACTGAAATCTGTCAATGAATAGTAAACCATTTTCATGTCGGCAACAGTCAACTCCGACGGACGCTTTTCGATGGTTTTGAGATAATCGTAATTTTGCAGAAATTCATACTTATATTCTCCCATATCGTAACCGTCGTGTACGAAATCGGAGGAAGAGTTGATGCGCACCTGCAAAACATCGTCGAGCGATGTCCCGGCGGGATGTGCTTCATCCCAGTCGGCATTGCTTGTAACGACCATTTTACTGAAATTATCGGCAAAAGTGGCGACCATAGGTAAAGCACCGTTAGCTAATACCTGATTAAAATCAATATCGTTGTTTCTTGCAGCCCATCGGTTGAATTTTTCGATGTCTGGTCCGTAAAAAAAATACATTTTGGGAGATGGTATGCATATGACAAATCCCGCAATCTGTTTTTTCGATAACCTATGTGCATCCCCCGAACATTCGTTTTGAAATTCAGTCAACATGATCTGCCCATCGACATACAATTCGACAAAATTTTTATGGAACCCACCTAGTCCATCCTTTTCCGATTTTTCGCAGGCGACACATAATGTAACGATCGACAACAGCACGCCCAAATATTTGATTCGTTTCATAATAGGAGATTTTAAGGTATTTCCGTATAAGTAATCATTCGCAAATCGTCAGTGTAATTTCCATCTTGGGTACCTTCTACATTATCTATCCCACTTTCCTGATCAACAGGCTTTGTCGTCGTGTTAAAACTACCGCTAAAATAATAACCGTTACATAGTCCATTCCATCCGAAATTACAATGAATAAGCGTTTGTGGAACCTGCTCCTTTGAAGAGATTGATGTAGTACCGTTACGATAATAAGTTTTTATATAACGCATTCGATATAACCAACCATCTATATTCCACTGATGATTAAGTTTTCTGCCAGTACTAGAATGTCCTCTTACTATAGTTGTTTTTTTTCGATCCAACATCATCGTACGTACATAACTATCACGGTAAGTGTGATCATTTACTCCCTTATAAAGGACATAAGTCAAACCATCTCGAGAATCTTTTAGACTCGCAGAACTTCCATCCAAACCATAATCCATATTCAGGACAACGCCGATTGCGTATATTAACATAGACACAGCTTTGGCTTCAGGAGTAAGAGTGGACGGTTTTCCTTCTGTGGCTATAAGAAGATTAGGATTCTGAATCGCACGTCTGATCAATGTCCAATCGATCGGAGTTCCTTTGATCGACCCGACTACAGAACCATAATGCCAATAATTTGATACTAAAACCTGTGCCACAGCAATAGCCGAACATCCTGCCCAACAACATTTTCCATTGATTTGTGTGACACTTGCATTAAAAGGATACCCTTGTCCCCATTTCACCGGGATCAGTGGTCCGACTTTTTCTTGAGTGACATAAACATATTCTCGTCTTAAAACATCGCCGCCTAAATCCCCCGTGTGACGTCCGTCGTCGCTCATAGGTGCGACTCCTCCATCAGCATCTGTATCGGCGTTTTCGATTCCGATGATCGCAGCCTGTGCAACCATTTGCAGGGGGAATACCAATTCACCGTCCGCTTCGGCCTGCTCGGGAGTAACCGTTACGGCATACCGGAACTCTTCGGTCGTGAGGCTTCCTTCATCGACGACCGCATAGACCGGCTCCAACCGGTCGTCGGCCCCCAGAATGGCATAGCCCGCCTCGTTCTCGAAATTGACGATGTAGAGCAGATCCTCCACGTCGGCCGTGGCTTCGCTGCGGGTACCGCCGGGACTTAACGCTTCGGGAGAAACCGTCGTCACGTTTTTCACACGCCGTATGCCGCCGCTGCGGGTGACAGCGCCGTCTTCCGCCGGAGCGTCGATCGCCTCGAGAAGGCCTTGCAAATCCTCAAGGGCTTGTTCGACGGGGACGACGTGCGAGATTTTCTGCTCGGGGACGGACGGAGGTTGGGGGACTTCCTCTGTGGTCAAGTCACTGGTACAGCCGACAAGCAACCCTAAAATTGCCAGTAGCGACAAATACTTCATGTTTTTCATATCAAATTAGGGTTAAAGCGAATAAAATGACAAATTCAGAGATGTTTTTATTAAAAAAACAAAAATCGTGCAATTATTTTTGAATATTCAAACTTTTGCAATGTGAAATCGAGCGAAAAATCTTTTGTCGGTTTGGATATATACGACAAAACCGACCGGGCAAGGGCGTCCCGCCTTCCGTCGCATTTTCGCGCCGACTTTTCACCATCCTTCCCTCCCGCCGCACCGACCGGCCTCCGGTCCGTTGCGCAGATCGAAAGCTCCGTAGTAATAATACCCGTTGGCTGTCCCTCCCCATCCGAAATTGCAATGGATCAAACGTTTGTCTAGAGCGTCTTTCTTGCGAAACAGGACTGGAGCGGCAAGAATTTTAGCCCGTATTGAAGTTCGACCTTATATTATGCTGTTCCTGTCGGCTATTTATTGCAACGCAGGATCGACCTCCGGCGTGCAGGTGACCGAGGCAGTCTTGACATCGCCCTCGACGGTCGTCCAGCGAAGCGTCAGCGTATGCTCTTTTTCGAGCGTCGGGGCACTGGTGAAGACGATTACAGGGGATTTTGTCTGTGAACTGAAATCTGTCAATGAATAGTAAACCATTTTCATGTCGGCAACAGTCAACTCCGACGGACGCTTTTCGATGGTTTTGAGATAATCGTAATTTTGCAGAAATTCATACTTATATTCTCCCATATCGTAACCGTCGTGTACGAAATCGGAGGAAGAGTTGATGCGCACCTGCAAAACATCGTCGAGCGATGTCCCGGCGGGATGTGCTTCATCCCAGTCGGCATTGCTTGTAACGACCATTTTACTGAAATTATCGGCAAAAGTGGCGACCATAGGTAAAGCACCGTTAGCTAATACCTGATTAAAATCAATATCGTTGTTTCTTGCAGCCCATCGGTTGAATTTTTCGATGTCTGGTCCGTAAAAAAAATACATTTTGGGAGATGGTATGCATATGACAAATCCCGCAATCTGTTTTTTCGATAACCTATGTGCATCCCCCGAACATTCGTTTTGAAATTCAGTCAACATGATCTGCCCATCGACATACAATTCGACAAAATTTTTATGGAACCCACCTAGTCCATCCTTTTCCGATTTTTCGCAGGCGACACATAATGTAACGATCGACAACAGCACGCCCAAATATTTGATTCGTTTCATAATAGGAGATTTTAAGGTATTTCCGTATAAGTAATCATTCGCAAATCGTCAGTGTAATTTCCATCTTGGGTACCTTCTACATTATCTATCCCACTTTCCTGATCAACAGGCTTTGTCGTCGTGTTAAAACTACCGCTAAAATAATAACCGTTACATAGTCCATTCCATCCGAAATTACAATGAATAAGCGTTTGTGGAACCTGCTCCTTTGAAGAGATTGATGTAGTACCGTTACGATAATAAGTTTTTATATAACGCATTCGATATAACCAACCATCTATATTCCACTGATGATTAAGTTTTCTGCCAGTACTAGAATGTCCTCTTACTATAGTTGTTTTTTTTCGATCCAACATCATCGTACGTACATAACTATCACGGTAAGTGTGATCATTTACTCCCTTATAAAGGACATAAGTCAAACCATCTCGAGAATCTTTTAGACTCGCAGAACTTCCATCCAAACCATAATCCATATTCAGGACAACGCCGATTGCGTATATTAACATAGACACAGCTTTGGCTTCAGGAGTAAGAGTGGACGGTTTTCCTTCTGTGGCTATAAGAAGATTAGGATTCTGAATCGCACGTCTGATCAATGTCCAATCGATCGGAGTTCCTTTGATCGACCCGACTACAGAACCATAATGCCAATAATTTGATACTAAAACCTGTGCCACAGCAATAGCCGAACATCCTGCCCAACAACATTTTCCATTGATTTGTGTGACACTTGCATTAAAAGGATACCCTTGTCCCCATTTCACCGGGATCAGTGGTCCGACTTTTTCTTGAGTGACATAAACATATTCTCGTCTTAAAACATCGCCGCCTAAATCCCCCGTGTGACGTCCGTCGTCGCTCATAGGTGCGACTCCTCCATCAGCATCTGTATCGGCGTTTTCGATTCCGATGATCGCAGCCTGTGCAACCATTTGCAGGGGGAATACCAATTCACCGTCCGCTTCGGCCTGCTCGGGAGTAACCGTTACGGCATACCGGAACTCTTCGGTCGTGAGGCTTCCTTCATCGACGACCGCATAGACCGGCTCCAACCGGTCGTCGGCCCCCAGAATGGCATAGCCCGCCTCGTTCTCGAAATTGACGATGTAGAGCAGATCCTCCACGTCGGCCGTGGCTTCGCTGCGGGTGACAGCGCCATCTTCCGCGGGAGTATCGATCTCTTCGAGGACGGATTGCAACTCTTCGAGAGCCTGTTCGACAGGGACCGCATGCGGATTTTCAGCAGCCGGAGGGTTTTCACCGGGAGGCCCCGACTCCGCGCCCGGATCAGCCGTACAGCCGGCCAACAGCCAAAACCCGAAAAATAGCGAAAAAAGTCCGAAATGTTTCATAACGGATTAATTTCAGGGTTTTCGGTCGAACCCTGTTCCGAGAGTTGCTGAAAATTCCCGGAACAGGGCCGGAAGAAGTTTTCCTCCTGATCCGAAATTAAACATTTCTTTGTTGATTACCAAATAAAATACAATTTTATTTGCAATCAAATAAAACAAACCGCATTCGGGCTTCGTCGCGCACGTCGCGGTGAAAGATGCCCTTGACAGTCGCCGCCGTATATTCCCGGCCCCGTTATTTCGCACTGCCGTAATGCCAGGTGACCGCCTGCCGGATGTCGGGATGGAGCGATTTGCCGACGGGACAGGTTTCGGCCGCGCCTTGCAGGATTTTCTTGTCTTTGTCGCTGTAATCGCCCGGCAGGTAGAAATCGAGCCGGATCTCGGCGATGCGGCGCGGTTCGGCGGCCATGACTTTCTGGATCTCCACACGCGTTCCCTTCAGGTCGATTTCGAGCCGACGAGCGGCTATCCCCATCAGGGTCAGCATACAACTTCCCAGAGCTGCAGCAACCATGTCCGTCGGAGAGATGTATTCGCCTTTGCCGTTGTTGTCGGTCGGAGCGTCAGTGATAACCCGGTTACCGGACTGGACGTGCGTGATTTCGGTCCGCAGATCGCCCAGATACAAAGTTTGAATCGTAGCCATTTCCTAAAATTTTTAAGTGAATGTTTCCTGATAAAGATAGTGAAATGTGAGGGCAATCGTGCGGACTTGCACCCAAAAGATTGCCAAACCGAATCCTATCTTCTGCAAAGATAGTGAAAGCCGAGAGAAAAATGGAAACTTGGGCCCAGTTTTCCGAACCGCATCCTATCTAAGACTATGTCAAAGATGGGGAAAAGTGAGTGACAAGCCAAACTTGATTAGCATTTCTTCTCCTTGCGCGGCGAAATCCACGAGAGCCTTCCGCATCCGCTCCGATCGTCGGTCGGTCGAGCCAGCCCGAGCCGCATCTTGTAAAACCACCGTTTTTCGGAAAGTCCGGAAGACAGGTCCGCCATGCCTGAAATTCCGTTCCGCCCGTTCCGCGTCCTCTCCGATCCGGGCAGCGACGGACAGCGGCACGCCCGGACCGGATATTTGCCCGGACCGGGAGACCGAAAGCGAAATAAATTTCGTACATTTGTCCTCCATAAGGACTTATGCTCGAAAAACTCGCAAAACAGACCGCCATATACGGCATCAGTACGATCGTCGTACGATTCCTGAACTACCTGCTGACACCCTATTTCACCCGGGTGTTCGACCCGGGCATTTACGGGATCACCGTGGACGTATATGCCCTGATTCCATTCGCTCTCGTGATCCTGACGATGGGAATGGAGTCGGGATACTTCCGTTTTGCAGCCAAAGCCGACGAAGCGGGCGGCGACGTGACGGCCGCCAAACGGCGATTGTTCGCTACCACATGGGGCATCACTTCCCTGGCAGCCCTGCTTTTTTTCGGGCTGGTAACCCTCTTCCGCACGACGGTTTCCGAGTGGATGGGAGCGGATTACGCCGCAAACCCCGACTTCGTAGTATGGGTCGCGGCGATCATTTTCCTCGACGTTTGCACGGCGATTCCCTTTGCACGCCTGCGGGAACAGGGACGGGCCCTGACCTATGTCGGGTTCAAGGCCTTCAGCGTCGTAATTACGGTAGTTTTGGCAGTGGCCTTCGGTCTTGCCGGCTTTTACGAAACATCGTTCGGCGTAGGCTGGGTCTTCGTGGGCAACCTGATCGCCAGCCTGCTCACCCTATTGGCAATTCTCACCACGACGAACCGCACTCTGCCCCGTATCGACGGCAAGTTGCTGCGGCGGGTGCTCGTCTATTCACTGCCGCTGATGGTCAGCGGCATCGCAGGCACGGCCAACGAATTCATATACCCCCAGATGATCAAGTACCTCGTACCGGAAGGTGCGATGGGCGAAGTGGGTATTTACGGAGCGATCGTCAAAATCGGTATGGTGCTCATGCTTTTCGTGCAGATGTACCGGTTGGCCGCCGAACCCTTCTTCCTGGCCGATTATAAAAAATCGGACTTTTTGCAGATGAATGCCGCAGCACTTAAATACTACGTGCTGGTGTCGATGTTCATATTCCTGGGAATCGCTTTTTTCCGGGATCTTTTCGGACTCATCGTCGGCAAGGATTTCCGCGAAGGAATCGGCATTTTACCGGTGGTGTTGGGTGCGAACGTCCTCAACGGCGTATGGCTCAATCTGTCGTTCTGGTACAAACGGGAGGAGCGAACCTCGCTGGCTATCGTGGTTACCTTTGTGGGCCTGATATTTACGATCGGATGCAGCCTCTCATTTATTCCCCGCTGGGGATACTACGGAGCAGCCTGGGCTCGTTTAGTCAGCGAAGCGGCGATGGTTGCGGTAAGTTTTTGGCTCAACCGCCGTTTTTATCCCATGCCTTACCAGACCGGACGGATTTTGGGATATGTGGCGTTGGCGCTGGTTCTATACGGCGTGAGTGTCGTCGTGGATGACCATGTCGCTCCGGCTGTACCCAGATATGCTTGCTACGCGGCCTTGTTGCTGCTCTACTTTTACTATGCCGTGCGGCGGGAGAAGATCGACCTTCGGGCACTGGTCCGTTCCGCAATGCACCGGGGCATAAATAACAACGAAAGATGAGTGAAAAATTGATTATATTGCTGCTCAGCGGCACGCTGCTCATGACCGGAGTCATGGCCCTTTCGTGGGAACCCGGCCGCGATCGCACGCTGACGCTGGGACTGGTTCTGGTGGCGATGCTATGCATCGCGGTCCGGCAGCGGCTCCGGCGGATGCAGCGGAACAGGGAGTAAAATGCGGTTTTCGGAGGTCATCGGTCAGCGGGAGTTGAAACGTCATCTGGTGCGCGGGGTCGATGCCGGACGGGTGAGCCACGCCCAGCTCTTCACGGGACGTCCCGGAGCCGGGGCTCTTCCGCTGGCATTGGCTTA
>OGQP01002126.1_pt1 | contig 10837 bp, 10 predicted proteins | sample 1553251 | NCBI WGS metagenome assembly OGQP01 (sample SAMEA2580016, study PRJEB22360) | human gut metagenome | biome: human gut; feature: human-associated habitat; material: faeces | place: Denmark | collected 2008/2010 | reverse complement strand
GTATGCCCGCCGGCTGTGAAAGCCGGTAAATAATTCAATTGAGTGTTTTCACATGTAAACCCTTCTTTCAGCAAGCGTTTGAATCCACGGTCTCCATAACGGTCGTAATAACGGTAGAGGTAATCCCAGCGCATTTGGTCGACTACGATGCCTACTACTAATTTGGGACGCGGAAGAGAAGATTCGGCCGGTTCTGCCCCGAGGGACAGCGAAGTGAGAATGAGGATCAAACCATAAAAAAACTTTATTTTCATAACAGTAAATGTGAATTTTATTTGCAGCAAGATTACCCGAAAATTGTTTCAAACAGATTACGATTTTGCTACAATCGGATGTATTGTTCGGATTCCGGGTTGCATAAACAAGGGGGTTTTTCTAATTTTGCCATTCCAAAATTTAATTCTTCCCTTATGACGAACGCTGATACCGATATTCAGGAACTTTCTAATTTTTTACTTGATTTCGCTACGACTTTGATGGGTGTGGGGAGCCATACTTCGCGGGTAGTAAGGAATGTAAATCGCATTGCCGAGTCGTTCGGTTATGGGGTGGATATGACTATTTTTCAGCGTAATATAACCATGACCGTAAAACATGCCGACGATTATTCTATCCGGCGCACTTATGTAAGGCGTATCCCGGCTTTGGCATTGAATTTCAGGACGATATCCGATTTGAGCTCGTTGAGTTGGGAAGCCTATGATCATGATTTGCCTTTGGACGAATTGAAAAAACGTTATGCCGTAATTACGACGCAACCCCGTATGTCGCGTTGGGTAGTGTTGATTTTGGTGGCTTTTGCCAATGCTGCTTTTTGCCGTTTGTTCGGTGGAGACTGGATCGCTATGGGATTAGTGTGGATGGCTACTTTGACCGGTTTTTTTGTCAGGCAGGAATTGACGGTCCGTAAGGTCAATCATATGTTGATATTTATTGTTTGTTCATTTGTGGCTTCTCTGGTTGCGGCGCTCGGTGTGTATTCTGATTGGGGTACCACTCAGGATGTCGCTTTAGGTACGAGTGTACTTTTTTTAATCCCCGGAGTTCCTTTAATCAATTCTATCCTGGATATCCTGGAAGGGCATGTCCTGATCGGTTTTTCCAGGGCGATCAATGCCGCTATCTTGATTATATGTATTGCCTTAGGGTTGTCGATGACTTTGCTGATCCTGGGAAAAGAAGTGTTGTAATTTAGAAATGATAAATATGAATACTGAATTTGGGTTGTCGGTCTTGTTCGACGGTTTTTTAGCTGCAATTGCCGCTATCGGTTTTGCTGTGATTTCGAATCCTCCGAAAAAAGCGGTCTTTATAGCAGCTTTATTGGCAGGGGTTGGGGCTGCTTGTCGCTCCTACCTTCTCCATCAGACTCCTTTGGATCTTACTTCTTCTACCCTGATCGCTGCTTTTACGATTGGGATGGGAAGCATGTGGTTCGCCAAATTGATTCATTGTCCGGCCGAGGTATTCTCTTTCCCTTCTCTCTTGCCTATGATTCCGGGTATGTATGCTTATAAAACAATTTTAGCTCTGATTCGTTTTATGAAAAATGACGACCCGCTGGTGTTGCAACAGTTGATCGTAGAAATTTTCCGGAATGGCTTGACGGCTTTATTCGTACTGTTTGCTTTGGTCATCGGAGTTTCGCTGCCCTTGTTTATATTTTATAAACAATCTTTTATGATGACCCGCCTTTTGCATCGGAAAAAGTCGGCTTGAAGAAACAAATTTAAATCGAAAAATATGTCACACGACCATCATGACCACCGATCCCTTGGGATTACTTCGCTGAATAAAGCTTTTGTCATAGGTATTGTTTTAAATGCCGGATTTGTCGTTGCCGAATTTATTGCCGGTTTTTGGTATAATTCATTGGGATTGATTTCGGATGCCGGGCATAATCTGGGAGATGTGTTCAGTTTGGTATTGGCCATGCTGGCTTTTCGTCTGGCTAAAGTGAGTCCGACTTTGAGATATACTTACGGTTATAAGAAAAGTACGATTCTGGTTTCTCTGCTGAATGCAGTTATTTTGTTGGTCGCTGTCGGATTTATTTTGGGGGAGAGTATAGATAAATTATTCCATCCTCGTCCGGTAGATGGAGATGCCGTGGCGTGGGTAGCCGGAGTCGGAGTGTTGGTCAATGCGCTGACTGCCTGGTTGTTTGTGAAAGACAAAGAAAAAGATCTGAATGTAAAAGGGGCCTATTTGCATATGGCTGCCGACGCATTGGTTTCTGTCGGGGTAGTTGTCTCGGGAATTGTTATTCAGCATACCGGCTGGTATATGATGGACCCGTTGACCGGCATACTGATCGCTCTTTTTATCGTCTATTCCACCTGGGGATTATTGCGCGATAGTCTTCGTTTGTCGTTGGACGGGGTGCCTCAGGGAATCAGCTATGACCGGATCGGGCAGATTATTTCAACTACTCCCGGGGTGGATAGTTTCCATCACATGCATATCTGGGGGTTGAGTACGACAGAAATTGCTCTGACTGCGCATATCGTCGTTGCAGATATGGTAGAAATGGAACAGATAAAAAGTGAACTAAAATGCCGGTTACAGAAGGCCGGCATCGGACATGCTACTTTAGAATTGGAGCTGCCCGGACAACCTTGTCAAAAGGAACCCTGTCATTAAATCTATTTTTGCTGGCAGGAAATATAAAAATGCTTAATTTTGTCGATGAAATGGTGATTAAACGCTGAATCGATATGGCTAATTTTCTGAAATCTTTATTCTTCGGAGAAACAGATGAATCCGAAGAGACTAAATTGAACCGCAATTTCGATGTATTGAAATACGATGGTATCAAAGCATTGAAGATCGGTAAGAGTACTTATGCTATCCGTTGTTTCAATGAAGCATTGAAATTGAAAGAGGATGTGGAAGTACTCGAACATTTGGTCGGGGCCTATAACCGCGAAGATCGGATGGAAGAAGCGATAGAAACGGCAGGACGTTTGGTCGATATCAAGCCTGATAATATTCCTGTCTTGTTAATGAGGGCCAACCTGAATTTTATGGCTGAAAAATATGAAGCGGCCATTGCCGATTGTAACCGGGTAATTGCTTTGGATGCAACCAATGCTTCGGCTTATTATCTGGCTGCGAAGGCTAAAAAAGCTGCTGGCGATGTATTGGGAACGATCGTCTCTTTGTCTCAGGCGATTACGATAAAGGAGGATTTTGCCGAAGCATTGTTGCTGAGGGCAGAGATGATGCTGTCTACTCGGGATTATAAAGATGGATTACAGGATATCGAAAAGGTGATCGGTTTGATGCCCGAAGAAGAAAACGCTTTTTTGATCCGGGGGCGTCTGCATGAAGCTTTGGGTGACGATCAGGCTGCAGAGCAGGATTATGAAGTGGTGACCGGGCTGAATCCTTTTAACGAACAAGCCTATCTGCAACTGGGAACGCTTTATATTGCCCGTGAACAACCGGATAAGGCCATCGAACTATTCGATGAAGCGATAGAATTGAAACCGGAATTTGCGCGTGCTTACAGTGAGCGGGGACGGGCAAAACTGATGAAAGGAGATAAAAACGGTTCTGTCGAAGATTTGAAAAAAGCACTCGAACTGAATCCCGAAGGAGAAGAAGCACAGAAAATAAACGGAAAGTTTTCTAACTTCGAAGACATGTATTCGAGTCGGATTTTATAAGCTCGAACATTTTCTTTCTTTTTTCGTAAGGAATAGAAAAAACGGAAGAATATGAAAACGAGATTAATAGTTGTATTACTTGGATTTTTGGGTTCGGGTATGTTCGTCGCTTGCCGGGACGATGCTTCGGATAAAGATGACGATAGGCCGGGGAAAGCGGTAGAATTGGCCTTTCAGGCTAAATATCCGGGTGCTACCGGTGTAGAATGGGAATCTAAAGGAGTTTTCCGGGAGGCCGACTTTACCTTGAACGGACGTGAATATGAAGCCTGGTTCAATACCTCCGGGATTTGGTTGCAGACAGAATATGCGGTCACTTATACCTCGGTTCCTGTTGCGATAAAAGATTTTATTGCCAATAGCATTGATTATCCTCCTACTTTATGGACGCCGGATGCGGCTACAGAAGTGCTCGAACGGAAAAATTATCCCGATTGGTATGCGGTGGAATTGGAGAACGGGGCGAATGAGGTGACGATTTGGGCTGATGCCGAGGCTTATCTGCACCGGGCAGTCGTTGAAGATTATAGTGGAAACGATATTCCTCAGACGATTCTTACTTTTGTTACTCAAAATTATAAGCAGGCTTTACTGACTGAAGTCGGGAAATGGTCCGACGGGGCATATCAGGCGAATATGCTGGACGGCAACGAAGCTAAACAAATCTATTTCGATCGCTCGATGAACTGGCAGTATACAGAATGGCCGGTATTGTTTTCCGAAGTCCCTGCGGTGGTGAAAGAAGTCCTGAATAGTACCGCTTATGAAAACTATACCGTACGGAGCGTCGACTATCGGCAATTCCCTCAGGGAGATCGGTATCATTTTGTTTTGACCCCTAAACAACAACCGGGACTCGATACGGCTTTGGATATAGATTTGCAAGGGAATATTATTACGCAATAGAAGAAATAGATTTCCTATTCTCACGGTCTTTCATTACTTTTGCCGGACATTAAAAAATAGGATGATGGAAGACCGGATACAGCGTGCCGTCGAATTATTCCGGCAAGGCTACAATTGTTCACAGTCGGTATGTGCTGCTTTTGCAGACGAGTATGGTTATACTTTCGAACAGGCATTACGTATGTCGGCTTCGTTCGGTGGAGGGATCGGTCGGATGAGAATGACTTGCGGTGCTGCTTGCGGAATGTTTATATTGGCAGGCCTCGAAACAGGTTGTGTAGAGGGAAAAGATAGGGAAGGGAAAGAAACGAATTATAGACTGGTACAACAATTGGCAGAGAAATTTGCGAAGCGTAACGGTTCGTTGATCTGCGGTGAATTGTTGGGGTTGACTCCCCCAAAAATCGGATTCGATCCGGTGCCTGAAGCCCGGACACCCGAATATTATAAAAAACGTCCTTGTCTCAAAACAGTGGAAGAAGCAGCCCGAATTTGGGTGGAATATCTACAAAATGAAAAATCAAAAGTAAAAGACGAAGAATAAAATCTTAATGCTGAAAAATATTAATTCGATCAATTTGTAGATTTTTATTTTGGGAAACTTTTAAATGTTTGATTGCTTGATGATTTGAATTTTGTTTTATGCTTATATGTTGATTGTCAATAGTTTGAATATATTGGATTCTAAATTGAAGGATTTGGATTGGAAAACTTTGACAATCTGTTACTTTGGAAAAATGTCAGAAAAGTTTCTGGAAATATTTTTCTATTCGTAAAAAACTTTCTATTTTTGTCTTGATTTCGGTTCTTATCCTAGCGTAGGGATGAGATGAAAAGGGAATCGGGTGAGAATCCCGGACAGTCCCGCTGCTGTAAGCTCCGTAGAGCGGTTTAAACCCGAGAAGAACCACTGCCGTTATTGGCGGGAAGGTTGTTTAAAACGGGAGGACGGATCTTCTCCTTAAACCGGGAGTAAGTCAGAAGACCTGCCGTAATTATTGTTTTCTGAGGCTTTCGAGGAAAGGCCGGAAAGAAGGATTCGCTTGTCTTTTTTTGTCCTCTCCTTGCCTTATGGGTTATCGGTTTATGATTAAAAAGTAAAATAATGATTCAGACTGTATTGAAAAGAGATGGCCGTGTAGTTGGCTTTAATGAGGAGAAAATCGTTGCTGCAGTGAGAAGAGCGATGCTGCATACCGATAAAGGAGAAGATATGCAATTGGCACGTGAAATTGCCGATCGTATCGCTTGCCGGGGACAGGAGCAGATGAGTGTCGAAGATATTCAAAACTGTGTGGAAATCGAATTGATGAAGAGCCGCCGTAAAGATGTGGCTCAATTATATATTGCTTACCGGAATCAGCGTAGTGTGGCCCGTAAAGCGAAAACCCGGGATATCTTTTTGGAAATCATAGAGACGAAATCGAATGAGGTGACCCGGGAAAATGCCAATATGAATGCGGATACGCCTGCCGGGATGATGATGAAATTTTCCAGTGAAACGACAAAGCCGTTTGTCGACGATTATTTGTTGGTAGAAGAAGTAAAAAATGCCGTTCGGCAAGGGTATCTGCACATACACGATAAAGATTATTATCCGACCAAAAGTCTCACCTGCGTACAGCATCCCTTGGATAAGATTCTGAAAAACGGATTCTATGTCGGTCATGGTGAATCCCGTCCGGCAAAACGGATCGAGACGGCTAGCATCCTCGGTTGCATTTCGCTCGAGACGGCTCAGAATGAAATGCATGGCGGACAGGCGATTCCGGCTTTCGATTTTTATCTGGCACCTTATGTGCGGAATAGTTTTATCGAAGAGGTGAAAGTATTGGAAGAGATTACCGGCGAAGATTACAAACACCTGTATCATTTTCCCATCAAAGATTATGTCCGGATTGAGCTGGACGGTTTGAGCGGGGATGAGCGGGTTTTACAACATGCGATCAACCGGACGGTAAGCCGTGTGCATCAGTCTATGGAGGCTTTTATCCATAATATGAATACCATTCATAGCCGGGGAGGCAATCAGGTTGTCTTCAGTTCTGTCAATTACGGTACGGATACTTCTGCCGAAGGCCGTTGTATTATTCGGGAAATGCTGACCTCTACCTATCGGGGAGTAGGAAGCGGAGGTACGGCTATCTTTCCGATTCAGATCTGGAAAAAGAAACGGGGCGTGAATTATTTACCTCAGGATCCCAATTACGATTTATATGTTTTTGCTTGTAAAGTCAGTGCCCGGCGTTTTTTTCCCAACTTCATCAATCTGGACGCTACTTTTAACCGGCATGAATTGTGGAAAGCCGACGATCCGGAGCGTTTTCGCTATGAGACGGCTACCATGGGATGCCGGACCCGGGTTTTTGAAAACCGTTTCGGAGAGAAGACTTCCATCGGTAGGGGAAATCTTTCTTTCTCGACGATAAACATTGTACGTCTGGCTATCGAATGTATGGATATTTCCGAACGGGAAGAAAGAATCCGGACATTTTTCTCGAAATTGGACGAACTTCTTGAGTTGACGGCTTTGCAATTACATCGTCGGTTTGAGTTTCAGAAAACTGCCCGGGCAAAACAATTCCCTCTCTTAATGAGTTCTCTGTGGTTAGGAGCGGAGAAGTTGAAACCTGAAGATACAATAGAGAGTGTTATAAATCAAGGGACACTGGGGATCGGTTTTATCGGTTTGGCCGAATGTTTGGTCGCATTGACAGGTAAGCACCATGCAGAAGATCCGGCTGCACAGCAGTTAGGGATCCGGATTATAACCCGTTTCCGGGATAAAGCGAATGAATTTTCGGAGCGCTGGCAGCACAATTATAGTGTATTGGCTACTCCTGCCGAAGGATTGAGCGGGAGATTCACTCAGAAGGATAAAAAGAGTTTCGGAATCATCCCGGGAGTGACCGACCGGGAATATTACACGAACTCGAATCATGTGCCTGTCTATTATCGATGCAGTGCCCGGCATAAAGCAGAAATAGAAGCTCCTTACCATGATCTGACCCGCGGAGGGCATATCTTCTATGTAGAGATCGATGGAGATGCAACCCACAATCCGGATGCGATTATGTCGGTGGTAGACATGATGGACCGCTATAATATGGGGTATTGTTCTGTCAATCACAACCGTAACCGCTGTATGGATTGTGGACATGAAGACGCGACCGACGGTTTGGAAGAATGCCCTAATTGCGGAGGACATCATATCGATCGCCTGCAACGGATTACCGGATATCTGGTCGGTACGACAAATCGCTGGAATCAGGCGAAACTGGCTGAATTGAATGATCGGGTCAGACATAATTAGTTTAGCGATGAACCTGTTTTTATTGGATATTATCGAAGATACCGTGGTAGATGGTCCGGGATTCCGGACCTCTCTCTATGCGGCAGGATGCCGGCATCATTGCCCCGGTTGTCATAATCCCCAATCCTGGGAACGTGAGCATGGGCATGCGGTCGGAGTAGAAGAGGTGGCCGAACGCTTGCTGACCGATCCTTTTTCAAATATTACTTTTAGTGGGGGAGACCCTTTGGAGCAAGTCGAAGCATTTACTGAATTGGCTAAGTTGATTAAAAACAAAAGCAAAAAGAATATTTGGTGTTATACCGGTTATCGCTACGAAGAGGTGTGCCGGTCTGCCCGGTTGGCACAAATCTTGCCTTATATCGATGTTTTGGTAGATGGACGTTTTAATCAGCATTTGCGGGATACCGATTTGCTTTTCAGGGGAAGTAGCAATCAACGGCTGATCGATGTTCCTGAATCCCTCTTAAAAGGGAAAATACAACTTTACGATTACTCACCTTATCCTGTTATTGCTGTATAAGGCTTCAATCGTTTTCAATGCGATTTCCTGTTTTTGTATAAATATGCTCTTTCTTGTATAAATATGCCTGTGTCTTGTTGTTTAATAGATTGATATACAGATATAAACAAAACGTGTTGAAAATATTTTATGCCAAGAAAATGCCGAAAACAATTTGTAATTTTGGCGGCGTTAAATCATAAATCAAAATCATAAATCTAAAGTCAATATGGGATTTGTTACGAAAGAGAAATTTCTCTCTAAAGATTTTTTTATAACCTATGCCTGGTTGTTGGGCGGATGTTTTGTTTTTGCCCTGGGGGCGGTGATGTTTGCTGAGCCTTATGGGTTTGCTCCCGGAGGAACTTACGGATTGTCTATGGTATTTCACCATTTGTGGGGGTGGGAGACTGAAATTGCAGCCCTGTGTATGGACGTTCCTTTACTCTTGTTGGGAATTTACTTTTTGGGAGGTATGTTCGGGGTAAAAACCATTATCTGTACGTTCGCTATTCCGGCATTTATGCGTCTTATCCACTATTTATACGGCTACGATGCCTTGTTGGAGCCCGGTATTACAGATCGTACGTTACTGAACGAACAGTTGTTGTCCGCTATTTTCGGAGGAATTGTTTATGGTATCGGGATCGGTATGATCTTTAAGGCACGGGCAACTTCCGGAGGATCCGATATCATTTCTATGATTTTGAATAAATATACCCACATATCGCTTGGAACTTTGGTGATTATTGTCGACTGTACCATTACGTTGTCGACGGTTGTTGCTTTCGGTGACTGGCGTTTACCGATGTATTCCTGGATTATCGTATTTATCGAAGGAAAAGTGATCGATCTGGTAATCGACGGTGCTGCTGTACATAAGACCCTGATGATTGTCACTGATAAGTTAGATCCGGTGAAGGATGTTATTATCAAGGATATCAACCGGGGAGCTACCTTATTGCCGGCTGTCGGTATGTATCGGGGAGAAAGCCGCAATATGATCTACACCATCCTCACACGTCGTGAAATGATGATTTTACGGCATCGGATTGCAGAAATCGACCCCGAAGCCTTTATCAACGTAATCGATTCGAAAGAAATTCTGGGACGCGGCTTTAAACCGCTGAAAGAAAGTTGAAACTATTTTACTGCCACTTAGGCAGATTGTCGGTTGTGGTTAAGAAAGAGAATTTTTGAATAGGGTCTGTGCAGTTGCTTTGCGCAGACCCTATTGAATTTTCAGATTAATACATATCGGTAATATCCCAGACAAAAGCCCGGATACCGTTTTCTTTGTTTACTTCATCCAACGCTTTGACGTATTTCAGAATCAGGGGCACCATTTCTTCTTCGACGATGGTAATGGTGGCGGAGTTCATTTCCGGCCAGGTATGAGATCCCATACGAGGTTCTCCGGTTTCTGTTCCTGCTCCGTTAACCAGAGGCCATTGTGTAAATCCTTTGATCTGTAATTGATCGAGGAGAAAAGCTACTCGCTCTGTCAGGGCTTGGTTGTATGTTATGAATACTGCTTTCTTCATATTTGATTTTGATTTTTGATTTACAATTTCAGACTTTAATATCGGTCTGAAACTGTAAATCTGCATTATCGATTACTTTTTGGGTAGATCTTTTTCAGGATCGAAGTCTTTCATAAATTTAAATTCTTTGGCCAGTGCCTTTTTCTTGTCACGGCTACCGCTTTTGTCCATAGCAGCGTATACGGCCGGGACGATGATCATCGTAATGATGGTGGAGAAAACCATACCACCGATTACTGCGATACCCATAGGCCGCCAGGTTTCGGAACCTTCTCCTGCACTGATCGCCATCGGCACCATACCCAGAATCGTAGTCAAAGAGGTCATCAATACCGGACGCAAACGAGAACGACAAGCCATTGCGATTGCGTCGTACAGGCGGATGCCCCGTTCACGCATCAAGTTAATGAAGTCGATCAACACGATACCATTCTTCGTAACGATACCCACCAACATGATACCACCTAAAGCGGCGACGATACTCAAGGTCGTATTCGTCAGCAATAAGGCTAGAACCACTCCGGTGAAGGCGAATGGGATAGCCAACATGATGATGAACGGCATCTTGAATGACTCGAACTGTGCAGCCATCACAATGTAAACCAGCATCAAAGAGAGCAACAACAATAAGAACAAAGAACTGAATGATTCCTGTTGGTCCTCGTAGCTACCACCGATGTACATGGATACTTCCTGAGGTATTTCCGTGTTGTCGATGATTTGTTGAGCTGCAACAGCAATATCTCCCAAGGCAACTCCTGCTGCTGGTGTGATAGATACTTTTAACAATCGTTGTTTACTCTTACGTTCGATATTTGGTGGAGAGAAGAACTCTTGGATCTCTCCTAGTTCTTTTAACCGTACCTTCTGGCCTTTACCATCGGGAATTATAATATTCTCG
>OGQP01002125.1_pt1 | contig 10840 bp, 8 predicted proteins | sample 1553251 | NCBI WGS metagenome assembly OGQP01 (sample SAMEA2580016, study PRJEB22360) | human gut metagenome | biome: human gut; feature: human-associated habitat; material: faeces | place: Denmark | collected 2008/2010 | reverse complement strand
ATATATTAACTAGTCACCAATGTATCTGTTAAGCCATTTTTTATTTAAAAAATGTAAAAGTGTGCAAATGAATAGACATAACTCATAAAAAATTTTAAAATAAAGAAAGAGGTGAATCAAAATGAAAAGAGCTAAAAAAATTATAGATAACGTATACTGGGTCGGAGTAAGAGACTTAAACAACCGCCACTTCCATGGTGATTTATATCCAATTGATGAAGGATGTACATACAATGCCTATTTAGTGGTAGATGATGAAGTTACATTATTCGATACAGTAGAAGAAGAATTTACAGAAGAACTGTTAGAAAGAGTGGAATCCGTACTACAAGGAAGAGAAATTGACAATATCGTTGTTCAACATACAGAACCGGATCATTCTGGTGGATTTAAAAAAGTATATGCCAAATATCCAAATGCGAAAGTTTATGCATCTATTTCTGGAAAGAAAAACATGATTGAACAATACTTTGATCAAGTACCTTATCAAGTCGTTAAGACAAACGATACAATCAACACAGGAAAATATGATTTTGTCTTTGTTGAAATGCAAATGATCCATTGGCCAGATAACATGTTGACATATTGTCCACAATTAAAAACTGTATTCTCAAACGATGCCTTTGGACAACACATTGTAAACTTTAACTTAACAGATGAAGGATTAGATAAAGCTTATTGTTTAAAACAAGCCAAAGAATACTTTGCGAATATTGTTCTACCATATACAACACCGGTACAAGCTAAATTAAACCTTATTCTAGGCATGAATTTAGACATTGAATATATTATGCCTGCCCATGGTATTATCTGGAAAGACTATATTGGTGATATCATTGAAACTTATAAAGGTATCGCAGCTCAAAAAACAGAAAACAAAGCCGTTATTGTATATGAATCTGTATGGAAACATACACAACAGATTGCTGAAAGCTTAGCTGAAGGATTTAGTGATGCTGGTATGGATGTAAAAGTCTATAAATTATCGGATACAAAATCAAGCATTGTCATGCGCGAAATCATGGATGCTAAAGTCGTATGTATTGGATCTGGAACCTACAACAATGTCATGGCACCAAGTGTTGCAGCTTTCCTTGAACACATTCGTCCATGTAAATTGAAAAACAAAAAAGGATTCGCCTTTGCCGCATACGGATGGTTTAACCAAGTCGCAAAAGAAATCGATACAAGGATGCAACAATCTGGAATTGAATCTTGTCACGATGTCATCAATCAATGTTACACACCAAGTGATGATCAATTAGAAGACTATTATAATATCGCAAAAGAAATCGCAAAAAAATGCCAGGAATAAATTTTCCTGGCATTTTTAATCTATATTCACATGTGAATTTGGCAATAAACGAATTCCTTTAGGAATCTTGTTTTTAATTTGCCTTCCATCACTCTTGCCAAAGCCAAACGGATGCCCCTTAAAACATACAGCTACATACCCTTTTTCACATTCCTTCTGTAAAACTTCTCCATGCATAAAAAGATCCATCTCTTCTAGCGTTACTTCTACTTTTCTTTTATAGTCAAAATCTGCAACCATATAAAAAGAATGACTTGGCTCAAAACGATTCTTAATAACATCTCCTAAATATACGCCTTGACGTAATACTTTTACTTTTTTAAAACCCACAAAACAAACATCCATACCATAGACTCGATCATTATCTATATAGTAATAGTTTGGTAATGTATTCAATTGTTCCTTCAAAAATTTCTCAGTAATCTTATCTATTTTTTTAGATTTTAAAACTGGAAGTTTACCTGCAACACCGGATTCTTTCTTGAATTTTGCAATAAAATGGCCTTCACCACCATCCATTGGAAAGATACGACGCACATTTAAATCTTTAAATCCTTTTCTTCCCCACAAAACTTCAGGATCTACAAGTTGAATATCCTCATGTTTTTCTAAGAAAGATAAAACGACATCTTCATCTTCTTCCAAAGCATATGTACAAGTTGAATATACCAAAGTACCACCCGGTTTCAACATCGAATACGCATATTCTAAGATTTCTTTTTGGCGAGCTGCACAAAGCTCAATATTTTCAATACTCCAATGATTCAAGGCAATATCATGCTTTTTAATCATACCCTCACCACTACAAGGAGCATCTACTAATATCTTATCGAAACAACAATCAAATACTTTCGCAAGCTTATCTACACTTGAATTGGTTACAGCTACATTTTTAACACCCATACGCTCTATATTGGATAAAAGAATCTGTGCTCTTTTCGCATCAATTTCATTCGATACTAAATACCCACTTTTTAAATGAGAAGCAATCTGCGTACTCTTCCCACCAGGAGCTGCACATAAATCTAATACATAATCATCTTCTTGCACATCCAAGATTTCGACTGCACTCGATGCACTTGGTTCTTGTAGATAGAAGCATCCACAAATATGGTAAGGATGATTTCCCAAGGGTTTATCTACATAATAGCTTTCCTTACAAAATTGACTTGGACTTTCTAAATGATCAAATTCATTTAATTCTGCCTTTTTTAAATTAATACGCATACCACGATATAAAGGTTTTGATAAAGATTCCATATATGCATCATATTCATCTTTTAATAATTCCTTCATTCGTGAAAAATACATTTCTTGACTCATAAACCCTCCAAAACTATCTCAGGATCTATACGACACGCATAGTCTGAGCATGTTGCAGCTGCATTAAAGCCACATCCAAAAGAAAAATCAGCACCACTGTTTCTAAAATATTCTACAGTCGAATTCAAATCCTGTTTTAACTCAAACACCTCTATATGTGTATGAGGACCTGTTGAATTTCCACTATTTCCACTTTTCGCTATAACTGTTTTTTGACTGACTTGCTGGCCACTTGTTACATAGATTTCATTAGACAAGTGCGCATAACTAACCGCATATAGCTGATTGTTAACAGCTACCACCATACAAATCGAATTGCCGGCTCCACTTGGCCATCCACACATATTTCCAAGATATCCATTATTAGATTCTACAGGTGCATGCGCATACAATACTATGCCATTGGCTAGGGCATACACATCACTATACATACTACTTGCGATATCCAAACCCAAATGAAGACTTCCATCTGGATATGACCAGCATCTAGCACTGATTGTACCATTTTCAACCGGGTTTTGCCAAAAAGAACTATATGTATCAATCGCATAATTTCCATCAACCAAACAAGTCATACCATTGTTTTCTAAAATTTCATAGCCACCATATCCAGGTAATGCCTCATTTCCAGCAATCATAGAATCTTGGTCAAACGAAGACGAATCATCAAAATAACTCAAGCTTGAAAAACGCTCAAATAAACGCTTTTGACAATGATTTAAACGAGTTAAATAAGATTCATATAGATCAAGCTTATGCTTATTCTTTTTCCATTGTTTCTTACTTTTTAAATATTGAATCTGACTACGCTTATATTCATTGAAGCATTTCGTTAAATCCTTATCGATCCAATATGATTGAAACATCAAATCTTGTTTTTGAATCCTATTTAAGTCTAAACTATACTCCAGCTTTTTGAGTTCATAATACTTCTTTTTTTGTGTATACCTTAATTTAAGATCCTCTAATTTTTGACCTTGAGAATCCATTCTACAATTCAAATCCTCTTGTTCAATTTGAATCGCATTTGAAACATCTCTACATTTCAAAGATAAAAAACTGGCCTTACTTTCATCAATTATTTCTACTTTTGATTCTATATTTGAAATTAACCTTTCATAATCTGGCACATTTAGTGTTTGAAGGCCAATAAAAAAACAGACAAAAAGAGATATATATTTCATAAAACTCCTTCTACTGTCTGTCTTCTAAATTTATTGTATTTATTTTTCTTTGTACATGCAAGCACTATTTAAAATAATAAAACATAAAGTTCCTGTCGCAACAATATTGAGTGTGCAATCTAACAATCCATAAATCAATACGATTGCGATAAAACACATCATCATGCCAAATAAGGCTGGATTTTCTTTCCTTGTATTTGAAGTAAAGATTTCTTTATTTAACACAAAAGTATAAGCTAGTACAAGAATTGTACCAACAACACCATACGATAAAATGGAATCTATATAAATATTATGTGCGTGCGGTGCCTTATGACCATGCACCAAAGGATAAAACTTTTTATATGTCTGTGGTCCCCATCCAAAAAGTGGATACATAGAAATACACATAAATGCCGTCTTCCAAATCTTGATACGAGAGGCAAACGTAGACATATCACTAATTCTAGGGATCAACGTTGGTTTTAAAAACACCAAGCCACATACACACAACTCCAATACAATAGATGTAATAAATAATTTTTTCCAACGAACACAATATAAAAAGATAGGAAAAATCAGTACAAAAGGTAAGAGTGCTGTTCTAGATCCCGTTAGATATAACACAAAGAAGTTAAATAATGCCACAATAACATAACCAATCTTACAAAGAATGTTGTCATTTTTCACAAAACGATACATACACATGACACATACAAAATCAATGACCATCGCATAAATGTTCGCATTCATAAATGTCGATGTAATTCTTCGCTTTGGTGAATTAAAGATATGGAATTCTAAGAAGGTTCTTCCATTCGCAATTGAAATCTGATTAAATTGATAAAGTCCATAAATAGCTGCAAAAATAGATAGAATAATAATTAGATCACACATCTTTTCAAAAGTGTTCTTTGTGATGCTTTTTCGATAATAAGCTCCATAGAATCCAATCAACACAAATAGCCATGTATTGCCAAAACCATTCCAGTTTGAATATAAAATCGTAACAATCAATTCCAACCCGATAAAACCATATAAAAAAATAGCTCCTGTTTGATTTTTTATGGCATCCACTAATTTATGACGACAAAAAGCCTGTACCAATATGCATACAATTAAAACACTGGCGACTTGATAAGGTAAAAAAAGAAAACATGTCGCCAACAATATCATTTTTTCATCTAAACTCATAGATACTCCTTCAAAAAAAGAAGCTGGATAAACCAGCTTGATTTTAAATCATGGTGCCGACTATCGGATTTGAACCAATGACCTACGCGTTACGAGTGCGTTGCACTACCACTGTGCTAAGTCGGCATATCGACTACCCATTAAGGATAGTCTTTTTTTCTAAGATTGTAAAGCAGCAATTTGTTGCTGATAATATGCGATCTGTTGCTGCAAAGAATACAACATTTGATTGTTTGTATCAATTTGCGACTGAATCTGTGAACGATCCTCATCACTAGCATCCGCCAATTCTGATTCCAAACTTTGCGCATATTGCGCATATGTATCATAATCTTGCTGCAAACTATTTAAACTAGCTTGATATTCTTGGATTTTTGAAGCATTCTCAGACTTCTTTTGTTCCTCTTCTTGTTGCGCCTTTTCTTGAGCTGCCGTTTTTAATTCAGCTTGTTCTTTACATAAATCAATAAAATCTTTTCCCGTTTTTGATTTCGATAAAGAATCCACTTCCTTTTTCAAGCTCTTCGATAAAGAACTATACACCGACTGCATATCGGCAACAGCCATCTTTTCTTCATCCGACTTTGCATCCCAACCATTTAATAATCCAACAATTTGCTGGTAGGCTGGAAGCTTCACATCCTCTTTTGTTTTTTGAAGTTCTTTTACTTCCTTTAATAAAGCCGTATAAGACTTACCTGTTTGTTCTTTAAAATATGCATTGATTGACGTTTTTTGTTTATCTAAAAGCTTTTTATACCCAGAATTCAAGTCAATAAGTTCTAGCTTTTCAGCATCCGACATCATATTATCTCCATATTCATCCGCATAAGATACTAACTTATCATATGTTTTCTGTTGTGCTGGTGAAACAATATTTTGTGGATCATAAACCAATATCTTATATGAATATACACCTAAAGCTGCCACACCTAATAAGATACATCCTAAAATAATCTTTGTGACCTTACTCATAGGTTTCTTTTTCTTCAGTTTCTTTTCTTTAGGTCCTTCTTCTTTCTTTGGTTTTTCTTTCTTTTCCTTTTTTTCCTTCTTTTCTTGTTTTTCTTTTAATTTCTTTACTTGCGAAGGCAATAATTCATCATCATCATTTGACATATCTTGTAACATTGTATGTACAAGATCTAAGGCATCATTCGACTGCTCATTTTCAATAGATGAAGTTGTAAAATCATCCTCCATATGTTGGGAGTCAACTTTATTTTCTTCATAAAGACGCTCTTCTTCCGCAATTGTTTTTTGCCCGCGCTCTTTTCGAAGCATATCTAAAGCAGAAGACATTGTCTTTTCTGCAAGTCTTCTTTCAGCTTCTGTCATCTGATGAACCTCTTTAGGTTTTTTCAGTTCCTCGTTATATTCTGTTTTTTTATCTAAAAGTGCTTTTGAATAAGCATCTATATTCTTATCATTTTTACTCATAATATATTTTCCTTAGTTCCAATCTATTTTAACACATTATAAGCCTTCTTTTTCAACAAATTCATAAAAAGATTTTTCTTTCGCAAAATCCTCTGGATTCACCTTCCCAACTGGCTGCGAGTAAAGAATAAACTCGTTTTCGCCATCCAATTCAAACATTTCATCACAAATCGAAGTCACACAAGCACCAATTCCACAAGTTCCTAAGCCAATACTTGTACTTGCCAAATAGATATTTTCACCCACATGACCAAGATCCACTAATGCGATTCGATGGGCAAGATGACCATAACGCCATTCCGTTCGGTATGGTATGTAGCTAAAATAGAAAATCACATTGGCCTTTAAAGCCCATAATTGATCACATAAGGAAGATGCCAAAACATCTGACACTTTATCAATAGGATTCAAAAACTCAATACAATGTTTTAGAGGCAAATAATGATAGGTTCCAGGATCTAATCCTTCTACATTTTGACATACGAAATATAATTCAAAACCATGACGTGCTCCTCCAGAAGGTACTGTACGCAAAGTCGCATACTTTTTACCACGAATTTGTTTCACACCTTGACAAGTCCAAAGAATATAAGATAGTTCTAATAAGGACATTGGCTCTTGCGTATACACACGACTACTATGACGTGTATTAATAATATCTAGAAAGTTTGAACAGATTTGTAGCGTATCAAAATTTTTAGGAAGTTCAATGGATTCCTTTCGCATTGCCTCTTTTACCAAAGGTGGTTGTGGAAGTTTTTTATCTTGATCCGACTCAAATTCTTCCACATCATATTTTAATTCTGAATAATCCATATAATTCCTTTCTTTAATGAGCTAACTCATCTAGTAGTCTTGCCTTTTGACTACCAATCAATAAAACCTGTTTGTATTTTTCATATATACCAATTGTATGTGAACTTAAATACAAAGCCATTTCAGCTGACATTGTTAAATTTGTGACAAATATTGTCATTTCCTGACCATTCTTAAATGCACTTTCCATAAATTCAAACGCATTTTCTATTTGAAGTTTCAAATCCGATTCAATCGACTCCATATTTTCTTTTTGTTTAAAGAATGGTTTTGTACTACAATCAAAACGCGACTTAGAATCTAGGCTTTCATCCACACTCACCTTTTGTATCTGTTCTAAGACAAACTCATATTCATGTTTTTGAGCAACACTTAATAATTCAGCCTGCAACTTATCATGATACAAAGCTATAAATTCCTTTACATGATCCACATAAAATACATCCATATGACTTCGGTAATTTTTTAGAAAACCAAACCATAAATCTGTACAATGTTTTTCAAAAGAATATATATTCACTTGTCTTAATAAACCGTCCATCACTAAATTGACTACAGATACTCTTTCATCAAAATCCGCATTAAACAAACGAGCGTAGATCGTACTTGATACATTTCCATTTAAAATATCATCAATGCCATAATCATCCTGATATTTTTTATACACCAAATAATAGGCAAAAACATCTTCTGCAATATCTTCATGATGTAAATATTCATAGATTGTATCTTGCGATATTTCCAAATGCATCTTTTCGTATGTATAAAGTAAATACGATAAATCTTCCCAGCCTCTAGCCGTCACAAATTCCATACCATCTACGCTTGTTGAAACAGTATAAAAATTGTTAGGCTTTAATTCTAGATAGCTTAAAATCATTGGATGAATATGTTTTGAGATCGCATATTCTTTCCAAACATAATAATCCGTTTCTACATGAATATAACGAATACGATCCATTGTCACAACATCAAAATCACGAACTGATTTATTATATTCACTCGGATTTCCTGCAGCCACAATGATCCATCCACTTGGGACCTTCTGATTTCCAAAGGTTTTATTCTGTAAAAATTGAAGCATTGTAGGAGCCAATGTTTCCGATACACAATTGATTTCATCAATAAATAGAATTCCTTCTTTTAAACCCGTTTCTTCCATTTTTGAATAGACACTCGCAATAATTTCACTCATTGTATATTCTGTAATTGAATAGGTTTTGCCTTGAAATTCTTTTTCTTGGATAAAAGGAAGTCCCACCGCACTTTGACGCGTATGATGCGTAATCGTATAACTGACAAGTCCAATCTGACATTCCTTCGATATTTGTTCCATAATCTGCGTTTTACCAATACCCGGAGGACCAATCAACAATAAAGGTCGTTGATTCTTAGATTCAATTTCATATTCACCAAATTGATTCTTTGATAAATAAGCCTTTACGGTATTTTTTATTTCATTTTTTGCCTGTAATATATTCATAACTTTTCTTCCAATCTATACTGAATTGCCCAAGAAGGCACTTTACTTTGATCATAATCTTCTAAATAGATAAATGCCGTTTTATAAGCTGGACACTTTTTTGGATAAACGCCCTTTCCATCTGTAAAATAAAGTAAACCACAAAGATTTTGAAATACTTGTTGATCCACCAAATCATTCACATAGCTAAACACCGGCCTAAAATCGGTGTTGCCTCCCCCTATTAGAGTAAATGAATCCAACAAACGATTCATTTCATTTTGATTGGAAATGACATTCTTTTTTCGAATTCTATCATCACATTGAATGATATATACCTTACATGATTTATAAAACATATTGGATGTGCTTAAAATACTATATGTATTTGATATAAAACGCTTCGCAAGATTTTCATCAATCGAATAACTTGTATCCAACGCAATCACAAACTCATAGATCTTCTTGACTTCTTTTGTCTCTAATGGCTCAATCAAAGGCATATTTTTATAAATAGACATACCATATGTGTAATACGACAAATCGAATTCATCCTCATTGATCTGCATTTCTTCTTTCATAATACTAAAACGTTTCAAAAATTGTGAAAATGAATACTTCGATTTTTTTGCCTGTAACCTCGATACAAGAAAGGCGTCTCCATCGTCATTCTCTTTACCTTTTTGTTTATGATCAAATACTGTCTGTTTGGCAACACTTTGCCACTTCTTTTGTACCGAAGACGATTGAGGTGTTTTTTCATCCTTTTCTTTAGGCCATAATGCATGATCATCCACCACAAATTCATAATATAAATTTTGAATATCATCCCGTGTACAAAGCCATTCATAAACCGTAATACAACTCAATCCATCCAACTTTTCAATTTGGTGATATACATCTTTTCGAGCATAGGATAAGATTCGTGAAACACTTTTTTTATGCATTGAATCCAATGTATATTCCACCACAATATCACAAGCTACATTCCAAATAAATTCTATACGATTTTTTCTTAGCCAAATATGACTATATAAACAATGCAAGATACTATGTAAGTAAGCGCGATTTAAAAAGATCGAATTCTTTTGAAAAAGCTCAATCACCTTCAATGGATTATAATAAAAATAAACTCCATTTGTAGCACATACACTTACACGCTCATCCTCTTTAAACATCAACGTATTTAACGCTGTTAAAAAATGTGGCATATCCATATAGAGTTCGGATCGAACAAGCTCTAATATATGAATTGCCTTTTCTTTTTCCCAATCCCTTTGTCGCATTAAAAATCCTCAAAAGAATATGCGGATGATGTTTCCATCTTCTTATTCTTTAATTCCATCAATACAGTTCGAGTTTCCAAATCTTTTCCCATAGAAATCAATACATCTAAAGCTTGTACATCCATACATTTTTCTTCTATTAATTTTTCAACCATAACACATATATCTTTATATGTATGTAAATAAGAAGTCAAATCATGTGCTCTTAAATAAGGGATGTATCTCTCAGATCCCGTCATAAATCTAAGAATCGCAACATGAAAGATACAAGATTCACTTTCTTCTGCACATAATTTTTCAAAACAAGCATCATAACCATCAAAATCAATTTTACCGTCTTTAAAACACTGTCGCATACGAAAGCCTTCCCCTTCAATATTCAAGGCAAAGATATGGGCCGGTCCCACTTCATCATAACCCCCATTGTATTCTGGATAGAATATAGAACCATCTATAAAATCGACTTCGATATCCCAAGTGATTTGAGTTAGTATTTGTTTTAAAATTGTGATACAAAATATAGAACAGTCATAATAGATATGATTGAGTCTTAAACAATTCATAAATACATCACTGCCAATACATATTAAACTAGAAGGTAAAAATATTTCTTTTAGCTTTCGACAATTGTAGAATGCATAATCCCCTAGTTTTGTGACTGTTTTAGAAAGCTTAACACTTTCAACATCACTACCACTACACTCATAATAACTAGAAGGAATTTCATGACTTAAAACAGAATTAGATAGATCGACTTCCTTTTTAGAAAAACAATAGTTTCCTATTGGCTTAACTAGCAATTTGGTGACTTTGCTATAATTCTTCTTTTTATCACTTACAC
>OGQP01002124.1_pt1 | contig 10849 bp, 9 predicted proteins | sample 1553251 | NCBI WGS metagenome assembly OGQP01 (sample SAMEA2580016, study PRJEB22360) | human gut metagenome | biome: human gut; feature: human-associated habitat; material: faeces | place: Denmark | collected 2008/2010 | reverse complement strand
ACATGGTCTGCATCTACTCGTTCGGCACCATTCTCGACTGGCATGAGTTTGTTAAGAGCCCGGTTCCCGCGCTTGCCTGCCTCAAGGGCATCAACATGCTCCTGTACCTGGCCATGCTCGTCATCGCCACGCTTGGACCCATGGGCCCGATGAACTCCTTCTACGGCGCCACGAGCCGCATCATGCTCGCCATGGGCCGCAAGGGCCAGCTGCCCGAGAAGTTCGCCGAGGTCGACCCCAAGTCCGGCGCTCCCAAGCTTGCCTGCGTCGTTCTGGGCGTCATCACCGTCATCGGTCCATTCCTGGGCAAGAACATGCTCATTCCTCTGACCAACGTGTCGGCTCTCGCTTTCATCTTCTCCTGCGGCATGGTCGCCCTCGCCTGCCTGCGCATGCGCTTCACCGAGCCCGACCTGCCTCGTCCCTACGAGGTGCCCGGCGGCAAGTTTGGCATCGGCCTCGCTATCGCTGCCTGCGCCATCATCATCGGCCTGCTCGTGATTCCGTTCTCTCCCGCCTCCCTCAACATAGGGGAGTGGAGCATCGTGATCGGCTGGTTGGCTATTGGCCTGGCCCTCATGGCTTTCACCAATTCCCGCAAAAAGTAACGCCTAGCCGGGGCGGACCAGGTGCGCGGGACCCTCTCTTCCGCGCACCGAACCCGGCATCACTTGGGTAGCTTTGTGAGGCCGCGACTCAACACGGCCTCGCCCACATATATGGATCCATAAGGAGGAACCATGTCCACTAAGTATGCAATCGTTGGCGGCAAGCTCATCGACGGTACCGGTGCCGAGCCGATCGAGAACTCCCTCGTTCTCGTCGACGACAACGGCAAGATCGAGTACGCCGGCACTATGCAGGACCTTCCCGAGGGCGTTGAGGTCATCGACGCCGCCGGCAAGACCGTCCTTCCCGGCTTGATCGACACTCACCTGCACTTCTCGGGCAACCTGACCGACGATGACACCGATTGGGTCATGCAGCCGCTCCTCGAGAAGCAGGCCGTCGCCGTCAAGCAGGCCTACGACTGCCTCACCCACGGCCTCACCACCGTCTGCGAGATCGGCCGCTTTGGTATCCAGATCCGTGACTGCATCGACAAGGGCGTCTTTAAGGGCCCGCGCGTTCTGGCCACCGGCCTCGGCTTCTGCCGCGTTGCCGGCCACGGTGACTCCCACCACTGCACCCAGGAGCTCAACAAGGAATCCCATCCCTGGGGCGACCAGGTCGACGGTCCTTGGGATCTGCGCAAGGCCGTCCGTCGTCGCCTGCGCGAGAACCCCGATGCCATCAAGATCTGGGCTACCGGTGGCGGCATCTGGCGCTGGGACTCTGGCCGCGACCAGCACTATTGCTCCGAGGAGATCCAGGCCGTGGTCGAAGAGGCCAAGATGGTCGGTATTCCCGTGTGGAGCCACTGCTACAACAACCACGCCGCTGCCTACGACTCCGTTCGCTTTGGCTGCGAGCAGCTGATTCACGGCTTCGATATCGATGAGCGCACCATGGACCTCATGGCCGAGCAGGGCACCTTCTTCACCCCGACGATCGCCTTCCTGCCCACCTGGTACGCCACCTATCCGCCCGTCTACGTCCCCGAGCTGCACGACAAGTACGAGGGCACCCTGGTCGAGAAGGAGCTGCAGCGCAACTACGACTGCCTGCGCGAGGCCAAGAAGCGCGGCGTCGTCATGACGATCGGCTCCGACTCCTTCTCCTTCGTCACCCCGTACGGCACCTGCTCCATCGAGGAGATGTACGAGTTCGTCGACAAGATCGGCTTCACCCCGGTCGAGACCATCACCTGCGCCACCCTCAACGGTGCCAAGATGTGCCACATCGAGGACGAGACCGGTTCCATCGAGGCCGGCAAGTGCGCCGACCTGCTGGTCGTCAACGGTGACGTCGCTGCCGATATCCACGTGCTCAACACCGACAACATGGATGTCATCATGAAGGACGGCTGGATCGTCGAGGCTGGCACCTTTGGCGAGGCCAACAAATACAGCGCCTAAGATACCGTTTGTCGATGGCTGGATGTAAAACACAGTTTTTGATTGCATAATGCAATGGAGAGGGTCGCTTGCGGCCCTCTTTATTGCTATGGGTGCGATAGATAAAAGGGGATGACGGTGGATTTAAACAGGCTGATTCTGGGCAAGAGCTACAACTCTACCAAGGTCTTTCGTACGGCCCAGCATGTGGTCCAGGCCATCTTGCTCGGTGTTGTCGTTCCGGCGCTTATCTTGCTGCTTATCTGGGATTTAACCGATAACCCCAATCCTGTTCCGGGCGTTGTCGTTATTGCCGGCCTGGTCATGCTGTGCTTCTTTTTCTCGTATGTCTTTGTGGTCCCCGACGACCTCACATCGAGCGCAACCGACCGTACGCTCGCCATCGCATCAAAAATATTCGCCTACACGTCGCGCGGCCTTACGCCCGAAGCGGCCCTGGGCGCCTCTAAAATCATCCTGTCCGAGACCATCGCCTCTGCCATCTGCTTTACCGATGGCAAACAGGTGTTGGCAAGCTGGGGCGAGGACTCGGCAAGGTGCCCGGCCGGCACCCCGGTCGTGCTCAAGACCACGCTCAGTGTGATTGAGACGGGCGAGCAAAGCGTGTTTTCGCGTGACACCTCCCATGAGACGGGCGGCTATTTTCCCCGCCTGCGCGCCGGCATTGTCGCGCCGCTTACCGTGCGCGGGCATTGCGTGGGTACGCTCGAGCTGTACTATCCCCGCCTGAGCAGCATCGATATGCGCCAGACGGCGTTGGCCTCGGGCTTTGCCGATCTCATCTCCACGCAGCTCGCGAGCTTTGAGCTCGAGCGCCAGGACGAGCTTACGGCCCGCGTTGAACTTCGCGCCCTGCAGTCACAGGTCGACCCGCATTTTCTATTCAATACCATTAGCACGATCGTGTCGCTCGTTCGAACCGAGCCCGACAAGGCGCGATCGCTGCTGATCGACTTTTCCAACTACTATCGTCAGACGCTTTCTGATTCCGATACGCTCACCACGCTCGAGCACGAGGTGGAACAGGGCACCCGTTATATCAATCTTATGCAGGCCCGGTATGGCGACGGCCGTCTGCGCGTTTCGGTCGACATCGACTTTGAGGTGCGCGACAGCCTGGTGCCGCCGTTTATCTTGCAGCCGCTGCTCGAAAACTGCATCAAGCATGCGCAGCGCGAGACCGAGCCGCTTTCTATTCGTGTTAGGGCTTTTGAGACCGATGACGGCTTGGAGATCATCGTCGAAGATGACGGCATCGGGATGAGCGAAGAAGTCTGCGCGCATCTGTTTGAGCAGCATCGCCGAGAGGAGCCCGAGAGCATTACCGCCGACGGCTCCGTCAAGCGAGGTTGCGGCCTGGCGCTCTTCAACGTGCTTCAGCGCATCCATTTCTTTTACGGAGAAGATTCTGGCATGCGCGTGAAGTCCCAGGAGGGCGTGGGGACGCAGGTCATCGTTGAGTTGAACGGCGAGCCGCATGAGCCGGCGCCGCTAACGGTGTAGCACGCGGTTGGATTGAGAGAGAAAAGAGGGGAAGCGCATATGTCCGAAGGCTGGAACATCCTGGTGGTTGATGACGAGCCTCCCATTAGGGCTGAGCTACGCTATCTGTTGGAAAAGGATACGCGTGTGGGTCAGATTGCCGAGGCGGGCAATGTCACCGAAGCCGTGGAGTCGATTCTGTCGAACAAGCCCGACGTGCTGTTTTTAGACATTACCATGCCCGGTCGCTCGGGAATTGAGCTTGCCGAGACGCTGCAGAACCTAAAGACGCCGCCGGTCGTGGTGTTTGTGACGGCATTTGCCGAGTATGCGGCCGATGCCTATAACCTCGATGCTGTCGATTACATCGTCAAGCCGGTCGAGGATGCCCGCTTGTCAAAGGCGCTCGACAAGATCGAGACTGCCCTGGGCGCTCGCCGTGTCGTCCATGCTCCGCGCCAGCCTTTGCGCCTGACGGTGGATCGCGGGGGCAAAAAGGTGTTCATTCCCGTGGCGGATGTCTGCTACTTTGAGGCGCGCGCCGATTTTTGCAACGCCGTCTGCGCCGAGGGAACATACCTGATCAATGAGTCGATTTCCTCGCTCGAGCGGCGCCTGGCCTCCGAGGGCTTTATCCGTGTCCACCGCAGTTATCTGGTCAATTTGGAAGACGTGCATAATGTCGAGATCGGTTCCACGGGTCTTATGGAGCTCAGGCTCGATCGCGTAACCTCGACGGTGCCTGTGTCCCGTCGTCGCGCAGCCGAGGTCAAGGCGCACTTGGGGCTTGCGTAGGCAGTCTGCATATCATCGTTTACCGCCGCAGGTTTGGCATGACCGTGCGGTGGGCATAATGGGTGACATCGAATGAAATCGAAAGGATCATTATGCCCGCGCTCATTACGCATCATCTGTTTGGCGAGGAAAGCATCGACCGTCTTCCGCAGGGCGTTATTACGTCCGACGAGGAGCGCATCGCCTTTATCCTGGGAAACCAAGGTCCCGACCCGTTTTTCTTCCACATGCTCACGCCGCGCATTTCCGACTGTATGTCGCTTGCTCAGGTCATGCACCGCTCGCGCATGTCGCGCCAGTTCTCGTGCCTGCGCGACGGCGTGTCGCACCTACAGCCGCGCGATGCCAATCTGGGTCGCGCCTTTGCGCTGGGCTTGCTGTCTCACTATGTACTCGACCGTAATGCCCACCCCTTTGTCTACGAGCAGCAGTTTGGCATTGTAGATTCCGATCCCGAGCTCGAGGCTTCGGGCAGCCAAGTTCACGCCGTGCTCGAAAGCGATCTGGACGTGCTGATGCTACAGCTCAAGCGCGACGGTGCCACGGTCGAGGATTATCCGCCGGCGGGCGAGATCGTCACCACCGACCGCATCAACCGTGTGGCCGGCGTGCTGATGAGCTACATCGCCGGGCGCGTGTACGGTATCGACATCCCGGCGGGGGAGTCCGCCGGCGCCGTCTCGGACATGCAGATGCTCTATCGCACCATTGAGCCGGCCGGCTCGGTAAAGACGCGCGCGATTGCCCTGCTCGAGGGCTTGGTGCATGACTACTCGCTGCTCGACGGCCTTGCTCATCGCGTGACGACGGAGCTGCCCGAGCGCACCGGTAACCTGGGCCACCTGACATGGAAGAACCCCTTTACCGATGAGGTCTCGACCGAGAGCTTCCCCGAGGTCTTTGAGCGCGCGCTGACCGATTACGAGCTCACCGTTGCCCGCTTTATCGAGACCGGTGACATGGATGCCGTGACCGGCCATATCAACTATAGCGGCCGCGTACTCGACGCCGACGAGGAGTTCGACCGCGAGGAGTAGGACCCGTGCGTGCCCCTTTGCCGAATCCTTACCAGCGCTTCTGTGCAATTGGGGTACGATGAACTAACTGCATATCGGGCGAATACGAAGGGGCCCTGTCCATGAAATACACCAAGCTCGAGCGTAACTGGGTTATGTACGATGTGGGCAATTCGGCCCTCGTGTTGCTCAATACCTCGGTGGTGCCCATCTACTTTAACGCCATCAATACTGGTGCTTCCTCGGCAGACCTGGTGGTCGCTTGGGGCAACGCTCAGACGATCGCCTCGCTGGTCATTGCCATGCTCATGCCCATTCTGGGCGCGCTTGCCGATTACGCCGGCAACAAGATTAAGTTCTTCTTGGGCTTCTTCCTCACGGGCCTGGTTCTTTGCCTGGCGCAGGCTATCCCAATGTCCGCCATGGCATTTTTGACCGTGTACGTGCTGTGCACCATCGGCCTTAACTCTTCTATGACGTTCTACGACGCCATGCTGCCCGACATTACCACCGACGAGCGCATGGACGCCGTGTCCAGCTCGGGCTATGCCTGGGGCTACATCGGTTCCACCGTGCCGTTCATCATCTGCCTGGCGCTCATCATGGGTGGCCCCGCTCTTGGCGTCCCCACCATGCTGGCAACGCGTCTGTCGTTTATCATCACTGGTGCCTGGTGGCTCATCTTTACCCTGCCGCTCATTCGCACCTATAAGCAAAAGTACGGTCGCGAGCGCGGTCCCGAGGACACCATCGGCCACATCGTGGGCGGTGTGTTCTCCGAGGTCGGACACACCATGCGCGAGATCGCCCACAACAAGACCGTGCTGGTCTACATGATCGCGTTCTTCTTCTATATCGATGGCGTCCACACGGTCATTTCCATGGCTACCAGCTACGGCTCGGCTTTAGGCATCGACTCGACCCAGCTGGTGCTGGCGCTGCTCGTTACGCAGTTTGTGGCCTTTCCGTCTGCCATCATCTACGGCAAGCTCGCCGGACGCGTGGGCACGCTCAACATGATCCTGGTGGCCGTCGCCGCCTACATGGGCATTGTGCTGTTCGCCGCATTCTTCCTAAAGACCGCCTTCGAATTCTGGGTGCTTGCCATTATGGTCGGCCTGTTCCAGGGCGGCGTGCAAGCGCTCAGCCGTAGCTACTTTGGCCGCATTATCCCCAAGGAAAAGTCCAACGAGTACTACGGCTTCTTTGACATCTTTGGTCGTTATGCAAGCGTCATGGGCACCTTCCTGGTGTCGGTCGTCACCTCGCTGACCGGCAACCCGTCGCTGGGCGTCCTTTCCATTGGCGTGCTGCTGATCGTTGGCTTTATGCTGCTGGTCCGTCTGTCCCGCATGACTCAGATGGCAGAGCAGACCGCATAGGAGCGAGCAGCTATTGTGTCTGTCCGCGGTACTCTTTTGGGGTTATCCGCAATAAACATTGCGACTTGCGAGCAATGATTTGCCCAAGTGGGTATGATGGAATCAGCTAGGTCGCGGGGCGTCGCCTGTGTTTGGCGGCGCCCCGTTTTTGTGTTGCAGGGAGGGAAGGCATGAACGCCACGGTTGTGATTCCAACATATTGGGCGGGCGATGACGCTTGCGCAAACGCCCCTGGCACCTATGACCATTCGACGCGACTCAACGCCGACAATCCCGAACTCGACCGCTGCCTGGCCTCGCTTGAGCAGGTACGTGACATCCCGCGCATCATCCTTTTGGTGGTTTGTCCCGTTTCTGCCACAGCCGATGTGTCGCTGCGCGTGCGCGAGATTGTCGACGCGCATCCCACGCTCAAGGTCACCGTTGTCACCAACACCCAGGCCTCGCGCATTGCAGACCGGGTTGCTCAGATCGCGCCCAAGGGTTCGGGCGAGTGCGTGAGCCTGCGAGGCTACGGTGCCATCCGCAACATGGGGCTAGCCTGTGCCGCTGTGCTGGGGCATGACGCGGTTATCTTTTTGGATGACGATGAGACTGTCATCGACGCCGACTTTATGAAGCGCGCGACCTATGCGTTGGGGCAGCAGACGCGTCAGGGCTTGCCGATCTTGGTCAAGAGCGGCTATTTCTACGATCGCGACGGCTCGCCGCTGGCTCCCACGGACAAGGCGGGCATCTGCCATCGTTGGTGGACCAAGCGCATCGAGTTCAACCGTTGGATGAAAAAGGCGCTCTCGGGCACCCGCATCTCGCGCTCCAACTACGTGTGCGGCGGCCTGATGGCCCTGCACGCCCGCGCCTTTACGCGTGTGGCCTTTGACCCGTTTATCACCCGCGGCGAGGACTTGGATTACCTCTTTAACATGCGCATGTTTGGCTACGACGTGTGGTTCGATAACGAGTGGACCGTGCGCCATCTGCCTCCGGAGTCCGAAAAGCGCTCACCGCGCTTTATGCAGGATGTATACCGTTGGTACTACGAGCGGGCCAAGTTGACATTCGCCGCGCATCAAAAGGAGCTCATTCCCGTTACGGCGGCATCGCTCATGCCCTACCCGGGCCCGTGGATTTCGCGCGAGCTCGACGACCGCGTGCGCAAGACCGCTATGGTCCGCAGCGTGTTTACCCGCGAGCATGAGGGCTACCTGCGCATCTGGCGCCACGGTATTGACGAGGCCAAGACCTACGCGCGCCAAAACGCCGCAAGCTACCTGCGTTTCCAGAGCTTTTGGCCCAAGATCATGGACGGGCTTTGGCGTGACGCACAACTGATCAGTATCCTGGAGGGGGCCGAATGATCGACCGCCGCGCCCAGCGCGATAGTTCAATATCAATCTTTCGCATCATTGCCGTTGCCTGCGCCATTTGCGTGCTGGTGTACTTTATTTTTGCCTTGGTGACCGGTATCGAGCCGATCGCCACGGTGATTGCCTGCGCGCTGCTGTGCATCTTTCTGTGCATCTTTATCTTTTTGACGCTCAATCCCGATTCGGTGCGCTCCCAGTACACCGAGGAGACGCTCTCGGTGGCCTCGGCCATGCTCGAGGACATTAAGGGCGGTCTGACGCAGGAGTCGGCGCGTTTGGTGTGCCGGCGCATTTTGCCCGAGACGCGCGCCATGACGGTGGCCATCACCGACGAGGGCAACGTGTTGGCCTGCGCGGGCGAGTTTGAGGAAAAACTACTGCCAGATTCTCCCATCCACACGCTTGCCACACGCTACGTTATCGAACATGGCATCGTGCAGTCGTTCAACCGTATGGTGGATGTCGTGGGCTCGGATGGCTCGCACAACCAAGTCCCCGCCGGCATTATCGCCCCCATCAAGGTGGGCGATCGTACCGTCGGCACGCTCAAGTTCTACTACAAGACCCCGCGCGCCGTCGACCGTACCCAGTACGCGCTTGCCTCGGGCTTTGCCGAGATCTTGTCCACGCAGCTCGCCATCCACGAGCTCGAGGTGCAAAAGGAACTCACAGCGCGCGCCGAGGTGCGTGCGCTGCAGGCGCAGATTAACCCACACTTCCTGTTCAACACGCTGAACACCATTGCATCGTTTACGCGCACCGACCCGCTGCGGGCCCGCGAATTGCTTCGTGAGTTCTCATCGTTCTATCGTGCCACGCTCGACAACTCGGGATCGCTTATTCCGGTCTCGCGCGAGGTTGCACAGACCAAGCGCTACCTTACCTTTGAGAAGGCCCGCTTTGGCGAGGACCGCGTGCTTGCGACGTTCGATGTGTCCGAGGACGTGGAAGATACGCTGGTGCCGGCGTTCGTGATCCAGCCGATTGTCGAGAACGCCGTACGTCATGGTATGGGCGATGACGACGCCCTGAGGATCGACGTGACCGTTCACCAAGACGGCGAGGATGCAATCTTGATTGCCGTGGCCGATAATGGCGTGGGCATGGATGAGGGTACCGCCGCCAGACTGTTTGACGAGCGCTCTGCCCGTCCCGACGCCAGCTCTCCCCAGGGTGGCGGCGCCGGTGTGGCCATGCACAATATTTCGGAGCGCATCCATCGCTTTTATGGGCCGCACTCCTATACGCGTGTCGAATCGGCGCCGGGCAAGGGCACCAAAGTGCTCCTTCATCTTGATTTGTCAGAGAGCATCTTTGACATTCAAGAGTAAAATAAAAGGCTACGGGTTCAACGTCATGCGACGGATGCCCGGCGTAGTTAGTTGACGAAAGGTTTTATCCCTATGCTGCGTGCGATGATTGTGGATGATGAGGCGCCGGCTCGTTCGGAGCTTCGCTTCCTGCTCGAGCAAACGGGCAAGATCGGCACGATCACGGAGGCGTCGAGCGTCCGCTCCGCCATCGAGATGCTTATGGAAAGTCGCGTGGATGTCGTGTTTCTCGATATCTCGATGCCCGGTGCCTCGGGCCTGCAACTTGCCGAGGCGCTGCATAAGCTCAAAAATCCGCCGGCGATCGTGTTTGTGACTGCGTATAGTGACCATGCGGTCGAGGCATTCGACGTGGATGCCGTCGATTATCTGATGAAGCCGGTCGAGGAAGCTCGCTTGGATCGCGCGATCGAGAAGGTCATGCAACGCGCCAAGCCGGTTACGGACAGCAAGGTGACCATCGAGCGTATCCCGGTGGAAAAGGGCGGCCGCAAGGTGCTCATTCCCGTGGACGACATTCGCTTTATCATGGCCAAGGACGATTACTCCTGCATCTATACCGTCGATGATCGCTTTTTGTCGACAACCTCGCTGGCGCAGTTTGAGGCCAAGCTCTGCGACTTTGGCTTCTTCCGTGTTCACCGCCGCTATATCGTCAACTTGGCGTGCGTCACGGATGTCGAGACGGTGCCCTCGGGTGCCATCCAGCTGGGCATTACGGGCGTCGACGAACGCGTGCCGGTTTCGCGCCGCCGCGTCGTGCCGCTCAAGAAGGCCCTGAGTCTCTAGCACACTGGCCCCGCAGCCCTGTAGACCCATCGTCTGCGGAGCCGTGGGGCTTTTTTGTATGTATCTGCCGAATCGTTTTTTGCGGAAGGGATCCCATGAACAGCGCAAGCGCCAAGCGCATCGACATCATCTCGGACACCCACGGCTATTTATCGCCTGCGCTCTTGGATGAGCTTGAGGGCGCAGACCTGATCATCCACGCCGGCGACCTCACGTCAGAGATAGACTACGAGCACCTATGCACCATCGCCCCCGTGCGGGCCGTACTGGGTAACAACGATTACTACCGCGACTACGGCCCCGATGTAGACCGTCTTGCGCTCTTTACCTACGAAGGCCTCAAATTCGCCGTAGCCCACTACCGCGAAGACCTTCCGGTGGGATCCGTAGACGTAGCCATCAACGGCCACACCCACGTAACCAAAGAAGCCCAAGTGGGCCGTTGCTTAGTCCTCAACCCGGGCAGCGCCAGCTACCCCAGAGGCACCCGAGGCCCCACCATGGCCAGAATGCTAGTAAAAGACGGCAAGATCATAAGTACCAAGTTTATTGACCTAGACTAACCGCAACAAAAACGGGGGATGCACAATGCGTCCCCCATTTTTCTTTAAGCCAAAGGCCGAAGTTCAACAAGATCCATCAGACCACCCCCGCCGAAGAGCACGCGGG
>OGQP01002110.1_pt1 | contig 10893 bp, 9 predicted proteins | sample 1553251 | NCBI WGS metagenome assembly OGQP01 (sample SAMEA2580016, study PRJEB22360) | human gut metagenome | biome: human gut; feature: human-associated habitat; material: faeces | place: Denmark | collected 2008/2010 | reverse complement strand
TTGGCAGCCTTGGGAGCTGGTACCATACCGGCGAGAGTGCCGGCTACAATCATCAGTAGTGTGGCTTTCACGCAGACATCAATGCCCACGGTGGGGTTGGTGAACATCTGTATGGCGAAGAGTCCGTTGTCGATGGTCTCCTGCCCGATAGTAGCATCCATATACAGGTTGGCTGCGATGCCGAGCACCATGCCGATGTAGCCAAAGAAGGTTGTAATGACGATGCTCTCAATGATGATGAGGCGCAGTATGGACCACGGCTTTGCGCCGATAGCCTTGCGTATGCCGAACTCGTGTGTGCGTTCGCGCACGGTGATGAGCATGATGTTCGACACCCCCACGATGCCCGATATGAGTGTCAGTATACCTATCACCCACAACGCGGTGCGCAGTAGGCCGGTGGCGGTGTTCATGCTCAGTGCCTGCGTGAAGCGGTTCCATATCCAGATGGCGTTCTCGTCGTCGGGCGCAGCACGATGCTGTCGGTTTATTCTCGCACGATAGTCGCTCTCGAACGCCTCGTTCTCAGCTTCCGAGTTGAGATTGCTGAACGAGAAGACGATGTTGCCCGTCTTGTCGCCCTTGTTGTATATGGCGCGGAACGTGGTGAACGGTATGAAAGCATCGTTGCCCATGCTGTTCTTCTGACTCTCGTAGATGCCTACTACGCGGAAGGCGAGCGTCGTTGTGCGTATCATTTGTCCGTTCAGACTGAGTGGCGACTGTGGTAGCAGTTCCTTCGCCATGTCCGAGGAGATAACTATCGACTTGCGACGTTCCTTCAGATCGAGTTCGTTGATGAAGCGTCCGCAAATCATCGTACGCTTGTTTATCTCGACATCGTTCGGGTAGACACCGCTCAGATTGATGCCCGTGGTGTAGTCGCTGCCGTTGACGAGCGTTTCGCCCTGCTGCGACAGTTCTGCGCCCACGCTCTCCACGTTGTTAGGAAAACCCTCGCTGGTGATATTGAAGTCCTTATCGTTGAGCTGCACATCGCGATTTTCGCCCAATCCGTCGTAAGCCTTCGATGTAGCGCCACCCGACACCACCATTGAGGTCGATAGGTAGCGACTTGAGTTGCCCATCGTGGCGTTTATCAAGCCGTTGCCTGCTCCGAGCAGAACGATGAGGATGAAGATGCCCCATGCTACGGAGAAACCGGTCAGCGCGGTGCGCAGCCGGTTGTGCTTGATAGTGGTGAGTATTTCGATGAATATGTCGCGCATGTGCCTTTACTTCATTATGCCGTTGATGCCGAACGGTCGTGCGGTGTGGTCGAGGTTCTCCTCAATCTTGCCTATGATGCCGTCCTTGATGTGTACAATCTTGTTTGTCTCGTTAGCCACGCCACTCTCGTGCGTCACGACGATAGTCGTCACTCCCTCCTCAGCGTTCAGAGTCTTGAGCAGTTCCATCACCTCCACCGAAGTCTTCGAGTCGAGTGCGCCCGTAGGCTCGTCGGCGAGTATTATCTGCGGCTTTGTGATCAGTGCGCGTGCTATTGCTACGCGCTGCTTCTGTCCGCCCGACATCTCGTTGGGGTAGTGGTCAGCCCATTGCGTCAGTCCGAGTCGGTCGAGATACTCCATCGCTAACTTGTGGCGTGTGCGTCGCGCCACGCCCTGGTAGTAGAGCGGCAGCTCCACATTCTCCACGGCGGTCTTGAACGAGATAAGGTTGAACGACTGAAAGATGAAGCCAATCATGCGGTTGCGATACTCTGCGGCTCGCGTCTCCGACAGGTCTTTTATCAGTGTGCCTGCGAGCGTGTATTCGCCCGAGTCGTAGTTGTCGAGAATACCGAGAATATTGAGCAGAGTAGACTTGCCCGAGCCCGACGCGCCCATGATAGAAACGAACTCTCCCTCGGCAATGTCGAGTGTGATTCCTTTCAGTACATGCAGCGGCTGCGCACCCTGGTAAGTCTTGTTAATATCTTTCAGATGTATCATATATATATAATATGTAGCAAAGTAACAAAAATATCCGCAAACCGCCGACGTTTTGCTTCGCTTTTTACGGATATTTAATAGACGAAGTGGTCTAAGTATATTGTTATGATAAGCCTATGACTTCCAGCGCCATGTCTTTACAATCATGCGGCCTAAGCGTGTGAACGCCACGGTGACGCGTTGTGGCGACATCTGCTTGCCACCGATGATGAGCAACACGGCGGTGAGGATGAGTGCTATGCCCACTGCGAGGCGTGTTGTGAACGACTCGCCGAAGCAGAAGCAGCCGATGGCAACGGCTGGTTTTGGTTTTGGGGCGCTGCCGATGGCAACGGCTGTTATCGGTTCGAGCGCACCAAGAATTGCGGTTGGCGTAGAGCCAATATCTTTAACGGCTATCGCCATTAGCACTAACGAGAGCACGGTCGGCATCAGCGCGAGCTGCGCTGCATACAACCATTGGTGCGGTGTGGTGAGCAGTTGCACCGTCTCGCCCATGGCGAAGGTGTAGCCGAGAATGGTTATTAAACCGAAGATGAGCACGTAGAACGTGAGCTTCACCGACGACATCCGCAGCTTCGACTTGTTCACCACGACGATATATACAGCGTAGGTGAGCGACGAAGCCATGACAAGCAGCACGCCCAACGTGCTGAGTGACGATCCGTCCGAGCTCTGGTTAAGCAGAGCTATGCCGCCAAACGCAAGCATGATGGAGACGGCTGTCGTTGGGGTCACTTTTTCTTTGAACAGCAACGCCATAATAACCGCCACCATAACCGGATAGACGAATAGCAGCGTGGAGGCGATGCCCACGTCCATGTAGTTGAAACTGATGAATAACGACGCAGACGACGAGCCCATGAACATGCCTAAGATGGCAAGCAGGAGTAGTTCGCTGCGTGTCACGCCGAACTTCTTACGTTGCACCAGCATCATCACGCCGAGCATCACAATAGCGAGTCCGAAACGGTAGAAAAGGGTAGAGTTGGCACTGATACCGTCCTGGTACAGATTCATGGCGCCGAGTGGGTTGGTACCGTAGAACACAGCTGCGCCCACGCCACAAAGTGTGCCGCGAAGTTTTACGTTCATACTATTTGTCTGATTTTTAAGCAAAGGTACAAATAAAAGTAAAGAAGTAAAAGAGTAAAAAAGTAAAAAAGGGCTTTTAAAAGTAAAAGGGTAAAAAGTAAAAGGGTAAAAAGGGTGGATTTGCGATTGAAAAAACCTTTAGCCGCGTTCGTGAAAATTAAATATAAAAGTTTTTTTGCTTTCGGTAATATCAATACCTTTGCAATCGCAAAACGGAAATCACAACACATGACTTCGTACATTATTATATATAGCATAGAAAATTAATCAATAGCATAAGAGATATGGAAATTTTAAGAAATCTGTTTTATGGTTTCCCCGACCTGTGGGGTGGTGGCGTGGCACACTCGGTGATGATTCTCGCCCTCGTTATCACGTTAGGCTTGAGTCTTGGCAAGCTGAAGGTGAAAGGTGTGTCGCTCGGACTCGCTTGGATTTTGTTCATCGGACTCATCTTCGGTCATTACTCGCTCAATCTTGATGCCCATCTGCTCCACTTCCTCAAGGAGTTTGGCTTGATACTTTTCGTTTATTCTATTGGTCTTGAGGTAGGTCCAGGCTTCTTCTCTTCGTTCAAGGACGGAGGCAAGAGTCTCAATATGCTCAGCATGATTGTTGTGGCACTCAGCATCGTTACAACACTTATTATCTATAGCTTCACTGGCACACCGTTCACCACTATGGCAGGCATCCTTTCAGGTGCCGTTACCAACACTCCCGGTCTTGGTGCTGCCCAGCAGGCATACAGCGACCTGCGCCATATCGACGCTCCGAGCATCGCCACGGGCTATGCCATCGCTTACCCGATGGGTGCGCTCGGCGTGATCATCTCGTTCGCTATATTGAGATATGTGTTGCGCGTGAACAAGGAGACGGAAGAAGCTGATGCGAAGCGCGGTATGGGTCACTTGGAGAAGATGACACTGAACACCTTCTCGGTGAAGGTGACCAACTCGATGGTGTTCGGCGACGATATACAACAGATACGCCAGTTGTTGAAGCGCGACTTCATGGTGTCGCGTATTATACGCTGCGGTAGCAACGAGCACGACGAGCTTGTGAACGGTCAGACCGTGATAGGCGAGGGCGACATACTGCGCGTGGTGGCTCATCCTACGGTTGAGGACCCAATCATCGCACTGCTTGGTGAGAAGGTGGAGGTGGCTGACGACAAGTTCGGCACCGAGCTTATTACGCGTCGCATCCTCGTCACGAAGCCCGACATCAACGGCAAGTCGCTCAGTCATCTGCAAATTCGCACCAACTTGGGCACCAACGTTACACGTGTGAACCGCAACGGTGTAGACCTCATCGCTACTGGCTCGTTGAAGTTGCAGCTCGGCGACCGCCTCACTGTTGTGGGTACGGAGCTTGCCATCGCCCACACCGAGAAGATGCTCGGCAACCAGATGAAGCGTCTTAACAACCCGAACCTCATACCGGTGTTCCTTGGCATCATGCTCGGTTGCATCTTCGCCAATATCCCGTTCTTCATCCCTGGCATCAACGAGAGCTTGCGCCTCGGACTCACTGGCGGTCCGCTCATTGTGGCTATCCTCATCGGCTACTTCGGTCCGAAGTACAACCTCGTGACGTATAACACGATATCTGCCAACCTCATGCTGCGCGAAGTGGGCATCTGCATATTCCTTGCGTGCGTAGGTCTCGGCACGGGCGAGCAGTTTATGCAGACCGTAGTGTCGGAGAGTGGTATGACATGGATAGGCTATGGTGTAGCAATCACCATGATACCAGTCATCCTGGGTGGCATCATCGGCAAGTATCTGTTCCACATCAACTATTACACTCTGCTCGGTGTGCTTGCAGGAGCCAATACCAACCCCTCGGCTTTAGCTTATGTTCGCGACCAGACATCTGTCGATGCGCCTAATGTGGGCTACGCCAATGTGTATCCGTTCGCAATGTTCCTGCGCATCGTCACGATACAGATACTGATATTCGTGTTCGGATAAATTGATAATAAAGATAATGTTTTAATAGTAGTTAATATGTTTCGGGGTAACTTAGGAGGGTATGGCATCTTGCCATACCCACGCAGCCTCAAAGGCAGCTCGTATCTGCAGCCTCAAAGGCAGCTCGCGTGCGTATGACATGCAACGTGCATGAGCATGGCAAGATGCCATGCCCTCCTATGGTTACTCTTTCTGCAAGTCTTGGTAAATACAAATAAATGGATAACAATACAATAGAAACAATGCAAGCAACTTGCCAATGTGGCAATCCAAACAACCCGTCTAAAGTGGCAGCAGCCGAGCTGCAGCACAAACTCGACCTGCTTCTGCGTACCGGAAGCATACTGATGGAGAGTGCTGCAGACACCTCGCGCATCCGTCGCACTATGAAGCGTGCCGCAGCCTTCCTCAGTCTCGACGAACGCTACCTGCACTTCTACATCAACTGGAACGTGCTCATGGTGAACTATAGCGACACCGAGCACTCGTTCACAAAGTTTCAACGCTGCGAGAAGCACGGTATCAACCTCACCTCTATTGCTAAGATAAGCAAGCTCACGTGGAGCGCATAAGCAACGACTACTCGCTCGACCAGTACGAGAAGGCTCTTGATGACATTCAGAAGACACCGCGTAGCTTCACACCGTGGCAGGTGGCTATCGGTGGCGGCTTTGCCTGCGGTGGTTTCTGTGTGCAGTTCGGTTGCGATTGGCCTGCGTTCTTCTACTGCTCTTTAGCAGCCATCCTCGGCTTCCGCCTGCGTATGTTCCTGCCCACACGTGGCTGCAACAACTATGTAGCTATTGGCATAGCAGCTTTCGTAGCCACACTCATTGCTTGGGCCACCACGTTCCTCTCGCTCACGCCGTCCATAGCCGGCGTTCTGCCCGAGTTTATGCACTCCTCTACGCCGTGGCATCCGCTTATGGCGTGTGCCTTGTTCATCGTGCCCGGCGTTCCGCTCATCAACTTCGTGAGCGACATGCTCGACGGCTACATCGAGGTGGGCATGGTGCGTGCTCTGAACACGCTGTTGATGGTTCTCTCCATGGCGTTCGGCATCGCCTTCGCCATTAAGGTGTGCGGCATCGACAACTTCGTGAAAGACCTCACGATGATTCCGCATCACGAGTATTGGGAGTTTGCCGTAGCTGCAGCCGTCTCGGCTATGGGCTTCTCTACCATCTTCAGCATCCCGCGCCGACTCCTGCCGGTTGTCGCCGTGGGTGGCATCATCGCCGTGTGCTTCCGCAACTTCGTCAATCTCGGTCCGAGCAACGGCAATATCGGACTTGACATGGGCCTGACCATCGGCTCGCTTGCCGGTTCGGCACTTATCAGTGTTATCGTTATTAAAGCACGCCACTGGTTCCACGTGCCCCATCAGTGCATCACCATCCCGAGCGTCATCCCTATGGTGCCGGGTGTGCTTATGTATCGCGCCCTCTTCGCCTTCATCGAGATGCACGGCGTGGTAGGCGAAGTGACGGTGGGCATGAACAACGCCATCAAGGCTTCGCTCGCTATCATCTGCATCGCCCTCGGTGTGGCTATACCGAACATCTTCTTCCGACGCTTTATCGAAGGCGACCGCAAGCGCAAACTCTTCAATATGCTTGTTGAACGTAAACGCAAGAATGGAGAGTTCGTCGACCTGAGTGCTGTAGAAATAAAATAAATGTTGTATTTTTGCATTTAATATATAATAGATATGGAAATACGACAACTGAAATACTTTCTGAAGGTGGCAGAGACGCTCAACTTCTCCGAGGCTGCGCGCAAGCTATACATCACGCAGAGCACTCTCTCGCAGCAGATATCGCATCTGGAGCAGGAGATTGGTCTGCCGCTCTTCGAGCGCAACTCGCATGAGGTGTACCTCACTGAGGCTGGAAAGGAGTTGCTGCCGTATGCACAGAATGCCGTGAACTCTGCAGATGCGTGCATCGACCACATGAACGACTTGAAGGAGATGCTGACGGGCGAACTGAACATCGGTGTCACTTATTCGTTCAGCAACATCATGGCTGAGACGCTCATCGCCTTCCTGCGCACCTATCCGCATGTGAAGTTGAACATCAGCTACCGCTCTATGCAGGAGCTGATGGACGGACTAAAGAAGCGCGAGCTCGACCTCGTGCTCGCCTTCAAACCGCTCAAGAAGGATAAAGCGGTAGACAGCCGGGCTATCTTCAGCAACCGCCTTGCTGCCATCGTCAATGAGAACCATCCATTAGCACGCCAGTCGTCATTGCGCCTCACTGACCTTGAACGCTACGACCTCATACTGCCGTGCAAGGGGCTGCAGGCTCGCAACGCCTTCGATCATCTTGTGGAGGGCAAGGGGCTGAACTATCGCATCATGGTTGAGGTGAACAACGTGAACATAATCTTCGACCTGCTGCGTCGCAGCAATCTCGTGACGATACTCTCTGAATCGACAACTATTCTGCAACCCAACATGAAGGCTGTGCCCATTGACGCAGCCGACAATGAGATGGATGGTTGCATACATCTGCTGAAAGACTCGTATATGAAAAACTCAGCACAGGAGTTCATCCGTATGCTGAGTCAGTCAACGTCTATCCTCGCAAACTTCGCGTTTAAGGATATTCTTTCTTAGTAATTTAGGAGGGTATGGCATCTTGCCATACCCATGCATCCACTTGTGTTTAGTTGACATATCCGTAGAAGGGTGCGTGGGTATGGCAGGATGCCATACCCTCCTATTATTCCATCGCTTTCGTTTTATTTGCAAGCCACTCCCGATGCTCCTCGTCGAGCAGCGGTGCCAAACGCTCGTACACCATAGCGTGGTAGGCGTTGAGGCACTGTCGTTCCTCGTCGCTGAGCATACTGCTGATTATCGGCTTGGTGTCGATAGGGCAGAGCGTGAGCGGCTCAAAGCGCAGGAAGCGTCCGAACTCCGTCGTCACGTAAGGCACGGTGAGCAGCGTGTTCTCGATGCGCACGCCGAAGCGACCGTCGAGGTACAGACCCGGCTCGTCGGTTACGGTCATGCCCTCCACCATCGGTGCCCCACGATACTCCTGACGAATCTGGTGAGGACCCTCGTGCACGCTGAGATACGAGCCTACGCCGTGCCCCGTGCCGTGCATGAAGTTCATGCCCTCGCGCCACATCGCCGTGCGTGCCACTGCGTCGAGCTGCGTGCCCGATGCCGAGCGTGGAAAGCAGAGGTTCTGCAACGCCAGGTGACCCTTCAGCACTAACGTGTAGACGCGGCGCTCGCGGTCGGTTACATCGCCAAGAGCTATGGTTCGCGTTATGTCCGTTGTGCCGTCGCTGTACTGTGCTCCGCTGTCGAGCAGCAGCAGACCCTTCGGCTCGAGCTTCACGTCGGTGAGCGGAGTCGGCTCATAGTGGACGATGGCTGCATGGTCGGCGTAGGCTGCAATAGTGTCGAACGAGATGTCGCGGAACTTAGGCTGCCCGGCACGCAGCTGATAGAGCTTCGCGCTCGCCGTCAGCTCCGTCTCGCTGCCCTTCGGCACCGCTTCCTCCAACCACTTCAGAAACTGCACCATAGCCACACCGTCGCGCTCCATGGCACGACGGAAGCCCTTGCGCTCCGTGTGGTTCTTCACCGCCTTCATCGTAGGGATGGGCGACGGAGCCGACACAACCGTGTAGTTGCCACGCGGCTGCGCCAAAGTGCTGTTCACGGTAGAAGGGTCGACGAGCATCGTTGGCGCGTCGCACTCGTTGAGTGCCGCTATGATATTATCGTATTCGTCGATAGCCACGCCTTCAGCGTGCAGATAGTCGACCACGTCGGGCGTGAGCTTCTCCTCCTTTATATATAATGTGGCACTCTCCTCGCCGACGATGAGCCACGCCACGAACACCGGTGTGCAATGTACGTCGGAGCCGCGTAGGTTGAGAGTCCAGGCAATGTCGTCGAGCTGCGTCACGAACATACAGCTTGCGCCTGCGCGGCGCATCTCGGTGCGTATGCGGCAGAGCTTTTCAGCCACCGACTCGCCGGCGTATTCGAGCGGATGAATCTCCACCTTGTTCAGCGGCACCGGCGGACGGTCTGTCCACACGCGGTTGAGGATGTCGAGATTGGTGCGCAGCGTGAGTCCGCCGGCATGTTTCAGTTCCGCCTTCAGCCCCTCAGCCTCGCCCTTCGCGATGCACATGCCGTCGATGCCCACCTCCGTAGAGTCGGCATCCTGCAGTTCGCGTGCCAGCCAGTCGGCAATAGACGGTGTGCTCTCCATGCGCTCGCGCATCAGCTGGAACTCGGTGCCTTCGAGCTGCTGCTCGGCAGCGATGAAGTAGCGCGAGTCGGTCCAGAGCGACATCCTCCGGAAGGGCGCGGGCCCCCCGCCGTCCCAGCCGAACCGTCGAAGCCCGATATCCACTTGCGTCCCTCCCAACGCTCGGGAACATACTCACTCATGTGTGGGTCGGCACTCGGGAAAATGAATGCCGAGAGCCCCTCGCGCTGCATCTCCTCGCGCAGTGCGGCGAGTCGTGCGGCTATAGTATTCTTCGTATCTGTCATATAAAAATTATTAGGTACTGCAAATATACAGATTTTAAGATTAAACAACACTATAATTTTCGAGAAACGTTTGTATATTTCAAAAAAGTTGTATCTTTGCAGTTAGTAAACGAAATTCAATTATTAATATAATAAACATTATTTATTATGGCATTCTTATCTAACGAAAAGCTTTTGATCGTCGGTGCCGGCGGTATGATTGGTTCAAACATGGTACAGAGCGCATTGATGCTCGGTCTTACTCCTAACATCTGTCTCTACGACATCTATGAGCCGGGTGTACACGGCGTGTTCGACGAGATTCAGCAGTGCGCTTTCAAGGGCGCTAACGTAACTTACACAGTAGACCCGAAGGAAGCATTCACAGGCGCTAAGTACATCATCTCTTCAGGTGGTGCTCCTCGTAAGGACGGCATGACACGTGAGGACCTTTTGAAGGGCAACTGCCAGATCGCAGCAGAGTTCGGTGACAACATCAAGAAGTACTGCCCAGAGGTAGAGCACGTTGTTGTTATCTTCAACCCGGCTGACGTTACAGCCCTCACAGCTCTCATCCACTCAGGTTTGAAGCCAAACCAGCTCACATCACTCGCTGCTCTCGACTCTACACGTCTGCAGCAGGCTCTCGCCCTCGAGTTCGGCGTACAGCAGGACAAGGTGACTGGCGCTCACACATACGGTGGCCACGGCGAGCAGATGGCAGTATTCGCTTCTCAGGTTAAGGTTGACGGCAAGCCTCTCTCAGAGATGGGTCTCTCAGCAGAGCGTTGGGAAGAGATCAAGCACCACACCGTTCAGGGTGGTTCTAACATCATCAAGCTCCGCGGTCGTTCTTCATTCCAGAGCCCGGCATACAACGCAGTTAAGATGATCGAGGCTGCTATGGGTGGCGAGAAGTTCACATTGCCAGCAGGTTGCTACGTAAACTGCGAGAAGTGTGGCTTCAAGAACGTGATGATGGCTATGCCTTCTACAATCGACAAGACAGGTGTTCACTTCACACAGCCTACAGGCACAGAAGAGGAGCTTGCTTCTCTCGCTAAGTCTTACGAGCACCTCTGCAAGATGCGCGATGAGATCGTTGATCTCGGCATCGTTCCTCCAGTAGCAGAGTGGACAAAGATGAACCCGAACCTCTAATTCGGACTCGTCCAAATAACAATAAAGCCCAGGGCGCACGCGCCCTGGGCTTTTTCTGTATTAGGAGGGTATGGCATCCTTGCCATACCCACGCAGCCTTCTTGTTGCATTGTTACTGCTTGATAGTTGGTAGATTGCGTGGGTATGGCAGGAGGGTATGGCATCCTTGCCATACCCACGCATCCTTCTTGTTGCA
>OGQP01002109.1_pt1 | contig 10896 bp, 8 predicted proteins | sample 1553251 | NCBI WGS metagenome assembly OGQP01 (sample SAMEA2580016, study PRJEB22360) | human gut metagenome | biome: human gut; feature: human-associated habitat; material: faeces | place: Denmark | collected 2008/2010 | reverse complement strand
CCGGCTGCTAACTGCTCGGCACCTTTTACATAAGCGGTGGTTCCGTCTGCGAGAGAATTTGCACCGTCAATATACTGAGTAGCTCCATCTGCCAGGGTTGTCACACCTGCGCTAAGGGAATTAATTCCTGATTCCAGGGCACTTGCACCCTCTTTTAATTTCTCGGAGTTTTCATTGAGCTTTGCAACACCGTCTGTGTAACTTTTAACACCGCTGTTGAGAGTATCGATTCCGGAGGTAAGTTCTGGTACTTTTGATGTCAGTGTGCGGACGCCGTCATCAAGTTGTCTGGCACCCTCATTTACCTGAGAGACACCATCTGTGTATTCCTGAATACCTTTTGTAAGGGTTTCGGCGCCATCTGCGAAGGTCAATGTGCTGGAAGAGAGTTTCTTCAGATTCTCGGTGATGGTCTGGTTTCCTTTGGCAGCAGATTCGATACCGTCTTTAAGTTCACCGGAACCATCGGCTGCATCCTGCATACCGTCTCCGACTTTGGCTATCTGGTCAAAAACTGTCTGTGTATAGGTTTCTGTTACTTTGGTGGCAACTGCATCCTTGATCTTCAGCAATGCGGTTTCACTTAATTTGGAAGCAATGTAGTTGGTTCCGGGGTTGGTTTCGTATTTCAGATCCATTTTCTTAGGTTCATCGTCCATAAGTGTGGCAGCATTTGCGGAAAAGTCTTCCGGAATGGTAATTACCATATAGTAAGTACCGTTTTCCAGGCCATCCTCAGCTGTACGGCTGTCTACGAAATTAAATGCCATAGAATCATTCTCACGTAATTCTTCTACCATGTCCTTTCCTACACTTAGCGTGGTGCCATCGTAGTCTACAGGTTTGTCTTCATTGACAACTGCTACAGGAAGATGGTCAACACTTCCGTATGGATCCCACATGGATTTCAGAAACAGTCCTGCGTAAATGATCGGGATTGCGATAATTGCAATTACCACAACGAACATGATCTTATTATGCAGTAGATTTTTCCATTCGTTTTTGATCATACCTTATCCCTTTCTTTCTATATTTGGGTGTAGTGAAAACTGTTCGGTTTACAGCTAGTGGGCCTGCAAGATTGTTTCAAGAATCAACTTGTCGGCACACTAATGAGCTGGAGTGGACAGTAGAGTGCTGATAAACAGCAGCTTGAATAATCAAAACATAATCGATTAACAGTTATGAAAACTATTAATCAACAAGGTGTTGATTTTTTCTATGGATGGTATTATACTAAAACTAAAAATAAGATACAACCATTAAATTTGCTATTTGACGTATATTAATAGACATATTTGATTAAAATGACTATTTTTACACAGAATCTACATTTAGGATAAAATATACAAAAACATGAGAATAAAATTGGTGATATTTACAATTAAGCTAATTGAGAAGGTTGTGAAAAGCAATAAGCATTTACCTAGAGCGTGTCTGGGCGTTTTATGGAATTGCTATAGAATGTGAAATAAAGAACAGGGGGAAATGTTAATGGCAGAAAAAGTAGACAGAAGAGTACGAAAAACCAAAGCACAGCTTCGGGCAGGTCTTGCACGACTGATGCAGAAGAAAAGTATCAAGGAAATAACAGTTAAGGAACTGGTGGATGAGGTAGATATTAACAGGTCTACGTTTTATCTTCATTACAGTGATATCTATCAAATGCTGGAGAGCATTGAAACTGAACTGATGGATGAGATTGCTCAGGTAATTGAGGAACATCCTCTGGATCTGGTACAAAATGGAAGTTCTTATCCGATGATCGAGCATATTTTTACAATTCTCGATAACAATAAGGATATTTGTATTGCGTTGATGGGAAGCAATGGAGATATGGGGTTTGTGAGCAGGATGGAGAAGATGGTTGCAGACACTGTTCTCCGGCAGTTGTCCGGAAAATTTGCAGCAGGTAACCATGACGTGGAATATGTTTATGCATTTTGCCTTAATGGATGTGTGGGAATGATCAAAGCATGGCTTTCTTCGGAACACCGGGAATCAACCAAACATATTGCAGAACTGACTAACAGAATGATCGAGAATACGACGCATGATTTTCTGCGGCAGATACCAAATGCATAAATCCTGTGCATCGTGAAGTGGGTTATCGGGCACGGAGTGAACAGTAATGATTTGACAAAATGATGCCCTTCTGCTATGGTTAAGCCAATATAAAGCAGGAATAGAAAGCAGAAGTAATAAAAGGGAGATGCAGTCATGAAAGAAAAGCTTACACAGAAGGATGTTGAGAAAATCCAGCAGGAGATCGACCACCGCAAGCTGGTTGTGCGAAAAGAAGCAATCGAAGCTGTAAAAGAAGCAAGAGCCCAGGGGGATCTGAGTGAGAACTTTGAGTATTATGCGGCCAAGAAGCACAAAAACCAGAATGAAAGCCGCATCCGCTACCTTGAGAATATGCTGAAAACAGCAACCATTGTTTCTGATGATTCCAAAGACGATGAAGTTGGAATGGATGATATTGTAGAGGTATATTTCGAGGAAGACGATGAGATTGAGAAATACAAACTGGTTACTTCCATAAGAGGAAACTCCATGGAAAACCGCATCAGCATTGAATCTCCCATTGGTATGGCTCTGAAAGGTCACAAGGTTGGAGACAGAGTGGAAGTAAAGGTAAATGATAACTACAGTTATTTCCTGGAAATCCGTTCTATTGATAAGACTGGTTCCGAGGATGAAGAAATCCGCGGATTCTGATAATAATACTGTCGAAATACAGGATCCGGATTGATAAAAGAACTATTGTAAGAGATGAACACCGGTTAGTGTCATATCTCCTGCAATGGTTCTTTTTATTTTTATATCAAAAATACGGATGGATTTATGGGAACCTTACACAGAATGAATATGATGACTGGAAATTTTACATGGATTTAACATTCTCATGGGGATGATTTTACAAAGCATGGTTATGATGGGAAACAAGTTAAATAACCATATACTTATGAAAAGGGAAAAGGAGAATAATCATGGATTTATTCAGTATATTAACATTGATCGGAGGCCTTGCATTATTTTTGTATGGTATGAATGCAATGGGAGATGGCCTTGCGAAGGTTTCCGGCGGAAAGCTGGAGAAGATTCTTGAAAATCTTACTTCAAATCCGATAAAAGCAGTGCTTTTGGGAGCAGGAGTAACAGCAGTGATCCAGTCATCTTCAGCTACGACTGTTATGGTAGTAGGTTTTGTAAATTCAGGGATCATGAAATTATCACAGGCAGTAGGAGTGATCATGGGTGCCAATATCGGTACTACGATCACCTCCTGGATCTTAAGCCTGACAGGAATACAGAGTGATAATTTTATTATTCAGATGTTTAAACCAACATCATTTTCCCCTGTGCTTGCGATCATTGGTGTGATCTTCATTCTGTTTATCAATGATTCAAAGAAAAAAGATATCGGAACAATTTTTATAGGTTTTGCAATCCTGATGTACGGTATGGATATGATGAGTTCTGCTGTAAAACCCCTTGCAGAAGTGCCGGAATTTACAAACCTGTTACTTAAATTCTCAAATCCGTTGTTAGGTGTTATAGCAGGTGCCCTTCTTACAGCAGTGATCCAGTCATCTTCTGCATCCGTAGGTATTCTGCAGGCCCTGTGTCTTACAGGTGCAGTACCGTTCAGTGCAGCAATCCCGATCATTATGGGACAGAACATCGGAACCTGTATTACTGCAATCCTTTCTGCAATCGGAGCCAAGAAGAATGCAAAACGTGCAGCAGCAGTACATCTGTATTTCAACCTGATCGGTACGGTTATCTTTATGACTGTATTCTATCTTATAAATGCAGTTGTTGGATTTTCTTTCTTCCATCAGGCAGCAACACCGGCAGGAATTGCTGTTATCCACAGTGTATTTAATGTTACTGCAACGATCATTCTCCTTCCTTTTGCAAAGGGACTGGAGAAACTTGCCTGTCTTACAATCCGGGACAAAAAAGAGGATGTTGTTGTTTCAGCAGAGGACAGAGAGTTTATGATCCTGGAGCCTCGTTTCCTGGAGAAACCGGCATTTGCAGTAGAGCAGAGCCGCAATGCAGCAAGAAAAATGGCAGAAGAATCCCACAATGCACTGTTTACAGCACTGAGTCTGGTGGATAAATACAGTGAAGAAGGCGTAGAACGTGTGGAAAACATGGAATCCAAGGTTGACCGCTATGAAGATGAACTGGGAACTTATCTGGTGAAGCTGAGCCACAAAGATATCTCAGAAGCAGACAGTCACAGCCTTTCCATTATGCTTCACTGTATCGGGGATTTTGAACGTATTTCCGACCATGCTGTAAATATTATGGAATCAGCACAGGAGCTTTATGAAAAAGGACTGAAATTTTCCGAAAATGCAAAGAAAGATCTGGAAGTGCTGGGACAGGCAGTAGAAGATATCGTAAATACGGCATATGAAGTTTTTGACAAACAGGATATGAAGCTTGCGGAGAAAATTGAACCACTGGAAGAAGTGATTGATGAACTTTCCAAAGAAGTAAAACGTCGTCATGTACAGAGACTGAGAAACGGTGAATGTACAATAGAGATGGGATTTATCCTTTCGGACATTACAACCTGTCTGGAACGTGTGGCAGACCATTGTTCCAATATTGGAGTCTGTGTGACGCAGGTGAATGAAGATCTGTATGATACTCACAGTCATCTGAATATCGTCAAGAGCCATCCGGACGAAACATTTTATCATGAACTGGAAGACGCACGAATCAAATATCAGCTTTCATAAAAATAAACAGGTAGATGACAAAATTCCATTGCCGCAGGCAATTTGGAATGAATTTTGGCAACGTTACTGAGAACGAAGTGAACAGTAACGGATGATGCTATCCGCATGATCAGGAAATCCGGGCACTCTGAAGTATCTGAGAGAGATATTTCAGAGAAAATGGCCGGATTTTTGTTTTAAAGAAATGAAGCAGATGCCGGATATTTACTTGTACAGGGATAAAAAAATAAGTATACTGAAAAAAGAAATACACTTGTGACGACAAAGCAGGTGATAAATAAAGGGGAGGCAAAGCAGAATGATCTATTGTGTAGAAGATGAGCGGAATATCAGGGAGCTTCTTATTTATACACTGGAACAGGATTTAAAGCCAGGGGGTTTGGCAATGGCAATGAACTGATGAAAGCGCTGAAAGAAGAGATACCGGAGCTGATCCTGCTGGATATCATGCTTCCGGGAGATGATGGCTATACCATTCTGGAACAGCTGAAAAGTATGCCATCTGTAAAGGATGTGCCGGTAATTATGGTTACTGCAAAAGAAGCGGAATTTGACAAAGTAAAAGGTCTGGAAGGCGGAGCGGATGATTACATTACCAAGCCTTTCGGTATGATGGAATTTGTTGCCAGAGTAAAAGCAGTTCTCAGACGAAGTGCCCGTCAGAATGAAGACAAGGAACTGCATTACGACGAGCTTTATCTGAATGTAGGACGTCATGAGGTGCATTACCGGGAAGAAAAGGTCGATCTTACCCGAAAAGAATTTGAACTTCTTCAGTATCTGCTGGAGAATAAAGGACTTGTTATGACAAGAAATCAGATTCTCTGCCATGTATGGGGATATGACTTTGACGGTGAAACCAGAACTGTGGATGTCCATGTGAGAACCCTGCGTCAGAAACTTGGAGAGGCAGGAAATCTGATCGAAACGGTCCGGGGTGTAGGATACAGGATCGGCGCATAACAGATAAAACCGACGAAAACAGGAGTGGAAAAATGAAGCATAAAATATTCAGTCACACCAGTTTACTTATTATTTTATCCGTAATACTTACATTCCTGGCAGCAGGAACGGTCATGTATAACAGATATGATATTTATATGAAACAGGGTGTCAGAGATGAAGCCGCATATATTAAAACAGGTCTGGAAGAAGACGGAGACGTTTTTCTCTCAGACAGGGTCGGAGACGCCACCAGCAGCAGGATCACTCTTCTGGGAAAAGATGGTCAGGTGTTGTTTGACAGTATTGAGAATCCGGAAGAAATGGAAAATCACAGTAACAGACCGGAATTTATTGAAGCTGAGAAGCAGGGATCCGGTGAGATGGTCCGCTATTCAGACACCTTATCAAAACAGACGTTTTACTATGCTGTAAAATTAAAGGATGATCAGGTTCTGCGAGTAGCCAGGACTACAGACAGTCTTCTGGTAACAATGTTAACCAGCTTTCTTCTGCTTGGCGGACTGGTATGCGTGATCCTTGTAATTGAACTTTTTCTTGTGCAGAAACAAACCAGAAAGCTGATAGAGCCTATCAACCGGATTGATCTGGAACATCCTCTGGAGCATGTATGCTACGAAGAATTAAGGCCATTGCTTTTTCGTCTGGATCAGCAGAACAGACAGATTCAGAAACAGCTGGAAGATCTTAAGAATGCAGAGAGTGCAAGAAAAGAGTTTACGGCAAATGTTTCCCATGAATTGAAAACTCCTCTTATGTCAATCTCCGGATATGCGGAGCTTATGATGAATGGAATGGTACCGCCGGACAAGATGCAGGATTTTTCCAGTAGGATTTTTCATGAGTCCGAGCGTTTATCAAATCTGGTTGCAGATATCATTCAGCTTTCCAGACTGGATGAGAAGAACGGAGAAACTATGTTTGAACAGGTTGATATCGGAGAGCTTGGGGAAGATGTGATCAACAATCTGCAGAACAGGGCAGCAAAGAAAAAGATTAATCTGGAATATACAGGCGGACCTGCACAGATGCAGGGAGTACGCCATGTATTATATGAAATGTTCTACAATATTACAGATAATGCTATCCGCTATACCCCGGATGGTGGAGATGTAAAGGTTTTTGTGGGAAAACTCAATGGGAAACCGTACTTTCGTGTGGAAGATAACGGAATAGGAATTCCGGAGAGCGAACAGCAGAGAATCTTCGAGCGTTTTTACAGAGTGGACAAGAGCCATTCTCGTGAAACCGGAGGTACAGGCCTGGGGCTTTCTATTGTAAAACATGGCGCAGTTTTGCATCATGCAAAGATTCTTCTGGACAGTGAGCCGGGTAAGGGAACGAAGATGGAAATCCTGTTTGATCAGACTAAGTAAAGCTCCTGTGAAGCAGTTATTCGGTGTAGTGAAGCGGATGATTTTGTCTGGTGTTGAAAAGAGAGTGGACAGTATCCGACATGGTTGTTAGAAATGTATAAATTTTGGGGATTGACAGACAAGTGATTATTGGAGAAAATAAAATCAGACAGTTATCCATGTAAAAGCAGGTACAATGGAGGGTATTTTCAGTATGGAAAAATGGAGAAGCATTGCAGCGGGTATGAGCTGTTTGTCAATGCTGTTCGCAACAGGAGCGGTTACTGTATCAGCATCAGATGAAATCACAGAAATTCCGGAACAGAGTATTGTATACTGGTCCATGTGGGAAGAAGATGAACCACAGGCAGATGTGATCAGAGAAGCAGCAGAAGCTTATGAAGAAGCAACAGGTATTTCTGTAGAGATTCAGTGGAAGGGCAGAGGAATCCGGTCTCTGATAGAACCTGCCCTGGATGCCGGAGAACAGATTGACCTTTTTGATGATGATTATCAGAGGATGGCTCAGGAACACAGGGATTATCTGGCAGAATTAAAAGGAATGGCAGATACTGTGGATTATGAGAAGCATATTATGCCGGTACTGTTGGAACAGGTGAAGAACTGGGGAAATGGAGAACTGCTTGCAATGCCGTATCAGCCTTATATCACAGGCGTCTGGTATAATAAGGATTTATGGGAAGAGGCTGGACTTACAGAACAGGATATCCCGGATACCTGGGAGAAACTGATCAGAGTATGCCGTAAGATTAAAAACAGTGACAGTGGCCTTAGTGCCATGACCTGCGATGAAGAGTATGTGAATCTTCTGTATGGATATCAGCTTGCCAGATATCTTGGACAGGAGAAAGTGCAGCAGCTGATCCGTAACTGTACCTGGTCACAGATTCCACAGGCAAAAGAGGCGGCAGATGATATCAGAATTTTGTTTTTTGCGGGATATATGAGTCAGAGTGCACCGGCACAGCATCCGGAAGGTCAGGATGAAGTGGGAGATGGCGAGGCAGTCATGGTGCTGCAAGGCTCCTGGGTTCCGAATGAAGTGACAGAAGCTACAGAATCTGATGATTCCTGGGGATTTTTTCCATGGCCTGCAGTAAAGGCCGGAACAGACGGCACAGAAGGTGTTATGGTGGGAGCACAGGGATTTGGAGTCACGAAGGATTCGCAGATGAAACAGGAAGCTTTTGATTTTGCATATTCCATCTGTACCGGGGAAACAGATATGAAAATGACAGATGCGGTTAATTCCATCCCGGCAGATACGGACAATACACAATGGCCGGAAGTGCTGGCAGATGCAGTACCGTATATGAAAGAGATGTCAAAGCCGTACATGTGGGCTGCAGGTCTGGAGGCAGATCCGGATTATAAAGAACAGATACAAAGCGAACTTCTGAAGCTTACAAGATTAGAAGAAACATCGGATGAATTTATAGAGAATCTCAGCAATATGAAATAAGAAAAAGGCTGTTCAACATTATGAAAATATTGGTCTGGTATTACTGGCGCTCTCGTTCTGAGAGCGCCTTTATTGATGTGATATATTCTGTGGGTGTCATTCCGGAAATTTTTTTAAACTGTCTGGAAAAGTAATGGATGGAAGAGTATCCCAGAAATTCCGAAATCTGTGTGAAGTTCATCTGGTTCTCGCGGATCAGTTGTCTGGCATAGGCGATCTTTAACCGGGAAAAGAAATCCATGGCGCCACACTGATGTTGTTCCTGAAATATTTTCTGAAGCTGGGAGCGTCCGATCATATTGTCATGGCACAGATCGCAGAGTGTAATATTTTCCCGGATATGGTCTTCCATATAAGCAATGACACGCTTATAGACAGCGGAATTATTTTTCAGATTCACAAATTGGCTGACAGGTACAGTCATGGGAGGAGAAGAATTTCTCCGGATCATGTAGATCAGCATCTGCTCAAGGTAAATACGGATAAGCTGCTGAGAACCAAACAAAAAATCTTCTTTCTTTTCCATCTTTTCTGTATAAGGATCATCCAGAGGGGTTTTGATACAGCGGCGTGCCTCGGCAATCAGCATTCCCATGAGATTTCTCTCAGAATCAGAAAGTTTCAGCAATTTTTTCTCAAAGAATTTCATACATGGAGAATCGCATTCAAAAGAAACTACCACAATATTAGGTGCGGTATTTCCTATGGCAATAAGGTTATGAAATTCATTTGGTTTGTGAAAGATGAGCTGTCCGCTTGTCAGATGGTAGATACCGTTATCTGTCTCTATTTCTGCCTTTCCCTTATCTACACATTGAAATTCCCAGAAATTATGGCGTTCTCCTGCAAAGTGAAAATCACTTTTGTATTCAAAATAGTGGATTGTATAAATCCGGTCAATATGAATATCTTCTTCCAGATACATACTCTCAAAAGCCATTACTGCCACCTCCCTCAGCCTGTCCGAAAACTGCAATATGGTTGTTGTGTACAAGTATACAACAAAAACAGATGAAAAACCAGTTAAAAATGAATTTTTGTACAAAAGAAATGGACGTTTGTGCAAATACTATTTGTGCAAAAATGATAAAATAAGAACTACCAAAAGAAATAATTGTTGAAATTCGACAAAAGAGCGAAAAGAGAGAAAAAGAAGACAAAATGTCAAAACTGACCAAGGAGGAAAAAGGTTATGGGTATGAAGAAAAAGATGCTTAGTGCAACATTATGTGCGGTTATGGTTGGTTCACTTGCAGCACCGGCTTTCACTGTTCAGGCAGCAGATGATACATTAGTTTACTGGTCAATGTGGGAAGCTACAGAGCCACAGGGACAGGTGATTCAGGAAGCAGTTGACGCTTATACAGAACAGACAGGAGTTAAGGTAGACCTTCAGTTTAAGGGACGTACCGGAAACCGTGAAGCACTTCAGCCTGCACTGGACGGCGGCACACAGATTGATATTTTTGACGAAGATATCGACCGTGTAAACGGAATGTACGGTAAATATCTTCTGGATCTGGAAGACCTTGCGAAAGACAATGACTATGAAGCAACTGCAAATGCAGGTCTGATGGCAGCATGCCGTGATGCCGGCGGCGGTACATTAAAAACAATTCCATATCAGCCAAACGTATTTGCTTTCTTCTATAACAAAGATCTGTTTGAGCAGGCAGGAATCACAGAAGAACCGAAGACATGGGATGAATTCAAAGATGTATGCCAGAAATTAAAAGATGCAGGAATCACACCAATGACTATGGATGATGCCTATGCAACATGTGTGATCGGATATCATCTTGCAAGACTGGTTGGCGAAGATAAAGTAAAAGAGATCGTAACTGAAGGTGAATGGGATGATCCTGCAGTTCTTCAGATGGCACAGGATATCGAAGAACTTGCATCTAACGGATATTATTCAGAGATGGTTGGTTCCAACGTATGGCCTGCAGGTCAGAACACAGAGCTTGCACTTGGAACAGCTGCAATGTATCTGAATGGCTCCTGGTTACCAAACGAAGTAAAAGAGATGGCAGGTCCTGACTTCCACTGGGGATGCTATCCGGCACTTACAGACGGAGCAAACGGAATCGAAACAAACAACTTTGGTGCACAGGTATTTGGTATTAACAAAGATACAAAACTTGCAAAAGAAGCATTTGATCTGATCACATTCCTTACAAAAGGTGAATACGACCAGAAACTTGCAGATGAAACTGTAGGTATCCCGGCTGATACAACAAACACAGAATGGCCGGCAATGGTTGAGTGTGCAAAACCTGTTATTGAGCAGAGCACAAACCGTTTCACATGGGCATGCGGTGTAGAATCT
>OGQP01002099.1_pt1 | contig 10922 bp, 7 predicted proteins | sample 1553251 | NCBI WGS metagenome assembly OGQP01 (sample SAMEA2580016, study PRJEB22360) | human gut metagenome | biome: human gut; feature: human-associated habitat; material: faeces | place: Denmark | collected 2008/2010 | reverse complement strand
CTGGAGAACGAAAAGGTAAAAGCAGCCATTGAGGCAGCCGCAGAGGCACTTGGCGATGACGGACGTATCCTGGTACGTGAGAGTGGTACAGAGCCGCTGATCCGTGTTATGGTAGAAGCGGGAACGGATGATCTCTGCCATAAATATGTAGATAGTGTTGTTGATGTGATGGAAGCCGAAGGGCTTGTTGTAGAATAAGGAATTCCATGAAAAAAACAAAGACCGTATTGATTCTTGCAGCCGTTACAGGAGCCTTGCTTCTGGGCGGCTGCGGCAGTGAAAAAACAAAAATATATGAACAGGCCGGAAAGGATCTTTCCCAGGGAAGCTACAAGTATGCCCTTGAGGAGTACCAGAGCTCTATCCAGAACGGAGTGAAGCTGGCACAGTCCTATCGCGGGGCAGGTATCGCAAGCCTGCGTCTTGGTAAATATGAGGATGCGGTGAATAGCTTCACGGAAGCTCTGAACTGCGATAAAGTAAGCAAAAGCCTTCGTAAGGATATCCTGTCCTACCGGGCTACTGCAGAGCTGAAGTCTGGAAAATACGAGGATGCCATGGCAGACTGCCAGACACTTGGAGAAGATTTTTCCATGGATGCAGGCAGTTATTTCCTCACCGGAAAGGTTGCCCTTGCCATGGATTCCTACGAAGAAGCCGCATCTAACTTCAAACAGGCCTATGGAGAAGATTCCACCTATGATATGGCGATCGAGATCTATGAGGCATATCTGGACAAGGATATGGAAGCGGACGGAACCAGATATCTGGAAGCTGCTCTTTCTTCTGAGGCCAAGGACGCCCAGGACCACTGTGACAGAGGCCGTGTCTACTATTATATGGAAGACTACAGCAACGCAAAAAAAGAGCTTCTGGAAGCAACCAAGAAGGATAATACGGAAGCATTGCTTCTTCTGGGAATGGTATATCTGGCCCAGGATGATGTGGAAAATGCCCAGGCAATGTACAAGCAGTATATTTCCGCAGTGGGTGATTCCGCCAAGGGCTATAATGGTCTGGCACTGTGCGATATCCGAAGCGGAGATTATGATTCCGCTCTTGATAACATCACAAAAGGCCTTCCGACAGCTACCACAGACGAGATGCAGAGTCTTCTGTTCAATGAGATCGTAGCCTATGAAAAAAAGCTGGATTTTGCTACTGCACTGACCAAGGTCCAGGAATATATTGAGATGTTCCCTGAAGATTCCGCTGCAAAAAAAGAGCGGGCTTTCCTGAAAACCAGAACGTCTTCGGAGGGCTGATATGGAATATTTTGAGGAAATACAGGACAGGGTTATCCTGATCGGTGTCCAGGCAGATCGGGGGGATGACATGGAGGAATCCCTGGATGAGCTTGGAGAACTTGCGGCTACGGCAGGTGCGGCGGTTGCAGGCAGGATCATTCAGAATCGTGAGGCCGTACATCCGGGCACCTATATCGGAAAAGGCAAGATCGAAGAGGTAAAAGGTCTTCTCTATGCCCTGGATGCCAATGGTGTGATCTGTGACGATGAGCTTTCTCCTGCCCAGATGAATAATCTGGAGCGGGAGCTGGAGTGCAAGGTTATGGATCGTACCCTGCTGATCCTTGACATTTTTGCGAAGCGGGCCGTCACAAGTGAAGGCAAGATCCAGGTAGAACTTGCACAGCTTCGTTACAGGTCTGCACGTCTTGTGGGACTACGTTCTTCTCTTTCGCGACTTGGAGGAGGAATCGGAACCAGAGGCCCTGGTGAGAAAAAGCTGGAGACAGACCGTCGTCTGATCCGGAACAGGATATCCGCACTGAAGCAGGAGCTTTCCCAGGTAGAAAAGCACAGAGAGCTGATCCGTTCCAGAAGAGCTGTGGGAAATCTGAAGACAGCAGCCATTGTTGGCTATACCAATGCAGGAAAGTCAACGCTTCTGAATACACTGACAGGCGCTTCGGTGCTTTCGGAGGATAAACTGTTTGCCACACTGGATCCGACTACCCGTCTTCTGACGCTGGATGACGGACAGCAGCTTCTTCTTACGGATACCGTAGGCTTTATCCGCAAGCTTCCCCACAATCTGGTGGAAGCCTTCAAGAGTACTCTGGAGGAAGCCAAATATGCGGATTATATCATTCATGTGGTAGATGCATCCAATCCTCAGGCGGAGATACAGATGCATATCGTATATGAAACCCTGAAAGAGCTTGGTGCTCTGGGAAAAAAGACGATCACACTTTTTAACAAGCAGGACCGTGTTTCCGGGGAGAGCTTTCGGGATCTCCGGGCAGACCATACGCTGAAGATTTCCGCACGGACAGGAGAGGGGCTTGAGGAATTTAAGCAGCTTCTTTCTGAGATACTGGCAGAAGGACAGATTTATATGGAACGGCTTTTTCCTTATTCGGAGGCCGGTCAGATCCAGCTGATCCGTGAGTATGGACAGCTTCTTTCGGAAGAGTATACCGAAGGAGGGATTGCTGTAAAAGCAAGAGTTCCGCGGGAAATCTATCCGAAAGTCACATAATGTTAAAATATCCACTCAGTACCATATATAGTACCGTGAACAAAACGGGCACTATATATGGTACTTTTTATGTTGACGCAAAGAGGCGTGTCTGATACAATAAGCCTACAGCGCTTTGAACACAGATCGGGAAACGGAGTGTGTTCGTAAGCAGGCAAGTGAGGCGGAATGGAATATCCGCTTATAAATAAATGCATGAGGGAGGCATTTTCTTATGTTTCAGGTAGTAAAAAGAGACGGTGAATTAGACGAATTTAAAATGGGGAAGATCACCGCGGCAATTGATAAGGCATTTGATGCCAAAGGTAAGAATTACAGTTCGGATATGATCGATCTTCTGGGACTTCGTGTTACAGCGGATTTTCAGAATAAGATTGAGAACAACCGGATTTCTGTTGAGGATATCCAGGACAGTGTGGAGAACGTACTGATCCAGGCCGGATATTCTGATGTTGCCAAGGCGTATATCCTTTATCGTAAGCAGCGTGAGAAGATCCGCAATATGAAATCCACCATCCTTGACTATAAAGAAATCGTAAACAGCTATGTAAAGGTTGAGGACTGGCGTGTAAAGGAGAACTCAACGGTTACTTATTCTGTAGGAGGTCTGATCTTAAGCAACTCCGGAGCAGTTACCGCAAACTACTGGCTGTCTGAGATCTACGACAACGAGATCGCAGATGCACACAGAAATGCAGATATCCATATCCATGATCTGTCCATGCTGACCGGTTACTGTGCAGGCTGGTCCCTGAAGCAGCTGATCCGAGAGGGACTTGGCGGTATTGAGGGTAAGATCACTTCTGCACCTGCAAAGCATTTAAGTGTACTCTGCAACCAGATGGTGAATTTTCTGGGTATCATGCAGAACGAGTGGGCGGGCGCACAGGCATTTTCATCCTTTGATACTTATCTGGCACCTTTTGTAAAGGCAGACAACCTTTCCTATCCGGAGGTTAAGAAATGCATTGAGTCCTTTGTATATGGCGTAAATACTCCAAGCCGCTGGGGCACTCAGGCACCATTTTCCAACATTACACTGGACTGGACCGTTCCGGACGACCTTGCAGAGCTTCCGGCTATCGTAGGCGGCAAGGACATGGATTTCAAATATAAGGACTGTAAGAAAGAAATGGATATGGTCAATAAGGCATTTATCGAGACCATGATCGAGGGAGATGCCAACGGGCGTGGATTCCAGTATCCGATCCCGACCTACTCCATTACAAAGGAATTCGACTGGTCTGATACCGAGAACAACCGTCTTCTCTTTGAGATGACTTCCAAGTACGGTACTCCGTATTTTTCCAATTATATCAACAGTGATATGAAGCCAAGCGACATCCGCAGCATGTGCTGCCGCCTCCGTCTGGATCTCCGTGAGCTCCGCAAAAAGAGTGGTGGATTCTTTGGCTCCGGTGAGAGCACAGGCTCTGTAGGCGTTGTTACCATCAATATGCCGCGTATCGCATACCTTTCCAGAACGCCGAAGGAATTTTATCAGCGCCTGGACCACATGATGGATATCTCCGCAAGATCTCTTCATATCAAGAGAGATGTGATCAGCAGGCTTCTGGAGGAGGGACTGTATCCGTACACGAAGAGATATCTTGGAAGCTTTGACAATCATTTTTCCACCATCGGTCTTGTGGGAATGAACGAAGCGGGCTTAAATGCCTGCTGGCTGAAAAAAGACATGACAGATCCGGAAACCCAGAAGTTTACAAAAGAGGTTCTGGAGCATATGAGAAGCCGTCTTTCAGACTATCAGGAGCAGTATCCGGGAGAGCTTTTCAACCTGGAGGCAACACCGGCAGAGCCCACTGCATACCGTCTTGCCAAACACGACAGAAGCCGTTATCCGGATATCAAAACAGCAGGAAAAGAGGGCGACACTCCGTATTACACAAACAGCTCTCATCTGCCGGTTGATTACACTGCGGATATTTTTGACGCACTGGATATTCAGGACGATCTGCAGACTCTGTATACTTCAGGAACCGTATTCCATGCATTCCTTGGGGAGAAGCTTCCGGACTGGAAGGCAGCGGCAGCGCTGGTACGTAAGATCGCAGAGAATTATCGCCTGCCCTATTACACCATCTCACCGACCTATTCCGTATGTCAGGAGCATGGCTACATCAGCGGCGAGCATTTCACCTGCCCGAAATGTGGAAAGAAGGCTGAGGTTTACAGCCGTATCACAGGATATTACCGTCCTGTACAGAACTGGAACGATGGTAAGGCCCAGGAGTACAAGAACCGTACCCTCTATGATATTACCCATTCCCAGCTGAAAAAGGTCCATACCAGTGTGATGACCATGAAGGGTGACGAGGTGGAGATCCAGCCTGTGGAATCTCATAAATATCTTTTTACGACCAGCACTTGTCCGAACTGCCGTATGGCAAAGAAAATGCTGGAAGGCGAAGAGCTGGAGATCATCGATGCTGAGCAGAATCCCGAGCTTGTCAAGCAGTATGGGATCCGTCAGGCGCCTACACTTGTGATCACTGACGGGGTACAGGTTAAGAAGTATGTGAATGCTTCTAACATTCAGAAGTATGTGGATGAAGAGTTGGATTGAGCTCTTCGGGGCAATTGTAAATTGTAATTAAAATGGCTGGACGCATGTCTGTTTGGATGTGCGTCTGGTCTTTTTTTATATTTTTTTTATTTTTTGTCTTTTTGTTTTTATATTTTTTGGGGGGATTTTCGTTTTTGGGGAAAGGTGGTTGACATTTCATGTCGGGATGGTATACTTATACATGGGTTTAATGATTGAAAGTGTTACACTTTAATGTATGAATATATACCGCTGTAATACCGCGTGGGGGATCCGGGAATTGTTTCCCGGCGGAAATTTGCGAGGGGGAAAGCACTCAAAGTTGCGAAGCCCGTTTTTCCCCCTCGCGCTCCCCCTTTCCGGGCACGCTTTTTTGAACGTACGTTGTGGTGTGTGATACGTTTTGTATAGGGCGATGGATTCGACTGTATCGGGAATTCAAGGCTGAGCCGATGAATGAGGACGGACGGAAAAGCGGCCCGCATAGCGGGCCTGTTCCCTGATATGAGATTTATGTTCTGTGATATTTAACTGAATCAAGTAAGTTCCCTGCAGAATTGCGAAAAGCAATAAGCAGTGGGTGAGGACTTGCTTGTATCAGGAGAAGTGCAGGCTCTTTCTGATAAACTCCGGAGCAGTTATTTAGTTATGAGCAAGTAGCGAAGCGGATTGCGAATATCCGCTTGAGCTGAATCAAGAAAGCATATCAGTTACTTATATCGGCACAACCTACAATATCCAATACCGTAGAATCCATCGCCCCGTCAGAAAAGTAACACATTCCACAACACGGAACAGCGGCGTGGCCGGGAGGGGAGGAGCGCGAGGAGGGGACGATGGCCTTCGCAACTATGAATGCTTCCCCTCCTCGCACCTGCCGCATGCGAAATGCTCCCCCTGGAAAGGGAATCCACAGCCGCATGCGAAATGCCCCTCCTGGAAAGGAAATCCACAGCCGCATGCGAAATGCCCCCTCCTGGAAAGGAAATCCACAGCCGCATGCGAAATGCTCCCTCCCGGAAAGGGATTCACTTCCAATTAATTTCATGCTAGAATAAAAAAAGAATAATAAGAAAAACAATAACAAGAAAAAATAATCAGGAAAAGAGGAAATCACATCATGGTAAAACAGAATATCGTCTTCGTAGAAAACACTCCGGGAAGTCTTCAGAAAGTCACAAAGATCCTTGCAGAGAATCAGATCGACATTTACGGCTTCGGCTGTTTCGATGCACCGGAGTTCGCAAACTTCCGTATGGTATGTGATGATCCGGAAAAAGCAGACCAGATCATGGCAGAAAACGGATATATGACCCGTATTACTCAGGCTATCCTGGTAGATCTTCAGGATGAGATCGGCGGTCTTGACAAGCTTCTCAGCGTCATGGGCGACAGTAATGTAAACCTTCATTACATTTACACCTTTTTCCACAGAGGTTTGAAAGTTCCGGTAGCGATCATGCACTGTGAGGATCTCCTTGTTGCAGAGAGTGTTCTCCGTAACAATGGCTTCAAGGTTCTGGATCGTCTAGTAGATCCTGATGGAGTTGAAGAAGCGTAAGGACATATTCCGGAAAAAATGACAAACAGGAATGACGTATTCACGTATTGAAGTTTTGACAGGGCAATGCTACAATAAAAGAGCGTGTCAGGAAACAGGAAAAACGTTTCCGGGCACGCTCTTATTTACATGTACAACGAGCTGTGGCGAGATTCTGATGAGTGCTGTACAGATCGGAGAAGTAGGCACAGCTGCGTTTATAACGGAATGTACATACAATGGAGGAAATCGATGAAAAGAGAAAGTTTCAGAAAAGGTATGAAGGATGGAGTTCCCATCGCTCTTGGATATTTTGCGGTATCCTTTACCTTTGGCATGATGGCTGTTGCCGGCGGCTTGAGTATCTGGCAGGCAGTTCTGATCTCCCTGACCAACCTGACATCGGCCGGTCAGTTTGCGGGACTGGACATTATTTTTGCGGGAGGCTCCATGTGGGAAATGGCAATGACCCAGCTGATCATCAACCTGAGATACTGCCTGATGTCATTTTCCCTGTCCCAGAAATTCCGGCGTGAGGAGTCCGGTATCCTGAAATACATCGCTGCTTTTGGTATCACCGATGAAATTTTCGGGATCAGTGCGGCCCAGGAGGGAAAGGTCAGCGTATTTTATAATTACGGAGCCATGTGCGTGGCAATTCCCGGATGGACTCTTGGAACTCTGGCAGGAGGAATCTCCGGAAGCCTTTTGCCGGATTTTATGCTTAGTGCGTTGAGCGTTGCCATTTACGGAATGTTCCTGGCCATCATCATCCCGCCGTCCAAAAAGAGCAGACCGGTTCTTGGGGTGGTTGTGGCATCCATGGCAGTCAGCACTGTTTTTGCGGTGACACCGGTGTTAAAACAGGTATCATCCGGATTTATGATCATTATCACAACACTTCTGGTAGCAGGCCTAGCAGCTTATTTCTGCCCGGTGGAAGAGAAGGAGGAAGCCGTTCATGAGTCATAATGTATATCTCTATATCCTGGTGATGGCAGCAGTCACCTATCTCATCCGTATGCTGCCCCTTGCTCTTGCAAAAAATGAGATCAGAAGCCCGTTTATCAAGTCCTTTCTGTACTACGTGCCATACGCCTGTCTGGCAGCCATGACCTTCCCGGCTATCCTGAAAGCCACAGACAGCATCATCTCCGGCGCTGCAGGTTTCCTGGTAGCACTTATTGCTGCATATAAGGAAAAAAGCCTGATCACAGTAGCCCTGCTGGCGTGTGCGGCGGTGTTTATCGTGGAGAGGGTTCTGGTATTTATCTGAAAAGTATAATATGCAGGAGGGAGCTTCGAAAAGCTCCCTCCTTTTTCATTTATTCACCTAAAAATCCAAGATCGATCTCTCCGTCAAACACCGTAGTTGCAGGTCCTGTCATATATACAAGGTTTTCATCTCTTTCCCAGGAGATGTTTAAGTCTCCGCCAAGAAGCTGTACAGTAACCGGCTTGCTGCCGTCAACCTTGTCATTGAGGATGGAAGCTACCGTAACTGCGCAGGCGCCTGTGCCGCAGGCAAGAGTTTCTCCGGAGCCACGCTCCCATACACGCATCTTTACGGTGTGGCGGTCGATCACCTGAACAAACTCAGTGTTGACTCTGTCCGGGAAGCATACGTGATTTTCAAAGGACGGGCCGATCTTTTCCAGGTCAAGGCTGTCCACATCGTCTACGTAGATGATGGCATGAGGATTACCCATGGAAACTGCGGTCATGTGATATTCTTTTCCGTCGACGGTGATGGGAGCGTCGATCACCTGTTCGGTTTCGGCAACCACCGGGATCTCTTTTGCAGTGAGGATCGGGGAGCCCATGTTGACTTTTACCATGGAGGCCTTGCCGTCGCGGATAGTAAGATCTACATATTTGATACCGCTTCTTGTGGCGATGCTTAAAGAAGTTTTGTCCACAATGCCGTGGTCATAGACATATTTGGCAACGCAGCGGATACCGTTTCCGCACATGGCACCCTGAGAGCCGTCCAGATTGTACATATCCATCTCGCAGTCTGCAATCTCCGACGGGCGGATCAGGATCAGCCCATCGGAACCAATGCCAAAATGACGGTCGCTGACAAATTTTGCCACTGCGGCCGGATCCTTAACAGTTTCCTCGAAACAGTTTACATATACATAATCGTTTCCAATGCCGTGCATTTTCGTGAATTTCATAATAGTAACCTCCTCTTGTTTCTGAATATTATACTTGTTTTTTCTGTTGGAACACAAGACCCCATGGAAAAAACACGCAGGTTTTTTCCATTTGTTGCCTTTAATAGTATAGTATATTGGACAATTGTTATCGAAAAGTGAATTTTCCCTGTGGAATTCCGGTAAATTAGAAGTGGATTTTCGTATTTATGGATTTTATGTGCTTGCATTTTGTCAGAAACATGGTATCATAAAACAAAGTAATATGCATGGAGATGTATAATTATGCTGTACATTACGAATTGGACTGACACAAGCAGAGAGACAGTTAACGTAAAGTACATAGAATTCAGGAGGAAGAAAAAATGAAGAGAAAATTTATGGCACTTGCACTTGCAGCAGCTATGACAGTTTCTATGACATCCGCTGTTTTTGCAGCAGATGAGATCAAGAGCGCAGATGATCTGGAGGGTAAGAAGATCGGTGTTCAGCTTGGAACAACCGGTGATGCAGACGCTACAGAGGTTAAAGACGCAACAGTAGAGAGATACAACAAAGGTAATGACGCTGTTATGGCTCTGAAACAGGGTAAGATTGACTGCGTAGTGATCGACAGCGAGCCTGCTAAGAAATTTGTTGAGAAAAACGATGATCTTGAGATCGTTGAGGATATTTTTGATAAAGAGGAGTATGCAATCTGTCTTTCCAAAGATAATGCAGACCTTACCAAAGAGTTCAACGAAGCGCTGAAGGAGCTGAAGGATGACGGAACTCTGGATTCCATCAGAGATAACTACATCGGTGATGATGCAGGTAAGACACCGTATGAGACTCCTAAGGATGCAGATCACTCCAAGGGAACTCTTACCATGGCAACAAACGCAACCTTCCAGCCATACGAATACTATGACGGAGATAAGATCGTAGGTATTGATGTTGATATCGCTCAGGCTGTCTGCGACAAGCTTGGATATGAGCTGAAGGTCGAGGATATGGAGTTTGATGCGATCGTAAATTCTGTTAAATCCGGAAAAGCTGATTTCGGTGCTGCAGGAATGACAGTAACAGAGGATCGTAAAAAGAGCGTTGATTTCACTGATCCGTACACAACTGCAGAGCAGGTTGTTATTGTAAAGAAATAATTTTGCACAGAGAAATCAGAGGATTCTGAACGGATAAGCTGAGAAACAGATATTCGTTGCAGGGTTCAGTAGCGAATGATCAGGTTCCGGATATCCGGGTATGTTTTCCGGATTTCGGAACCTGTAGTTTTGGAAAGGGTGGAAATTTTGAGTCTTATTGAACAGTTTCAGTTTAACTTTCTGGACGACAATCGCTGGCAGTTCATTTTGTCCGGTCTGAAAAATACCATCATCATTACTTTTTTTGCTGTACTTCTTGGTATTTTTCTGGGATTTGTCATTGCTATTGTCCGTTCTACACATGATAAGACAGGTAAGCTTAAGATCCTTAATGTGATCTGTCGTGTTTATCTGACTGTGATCCGTGGCACCCCAACGATGGTACAGCTGCTGATCGTATTTTATGTTATTTTTGCAACCATAGATCCGGGTAAGATAGTTGTTGCCATTATCGCCTTTGGTATGAACTCTGCTGCATACGTGGCTGAGATCGTCCGTTCCGGTATCATGTCTATTGATCAGGGACAGTTTGAGGCGGGACGAAGCCTTGGCTTTAACTATGTGCAGACCATGCGCCTGATCATTTTGCCGCAGGCATTTAAAAATGTCCTTCCGGCACTTGGAAACGAATTTATCGTTCTCTTAAAAGAGACTTCTGTTGCCGGATATATTGCCCTTCAGGATCTGACAAAGGGCGGAGATATCATCCGAAGCAGAACCTACGATGCGCTTATGCCGCTGATGGCAGTTGCGATCATTTACCTGGTTATGGTTATGATCTTCAGTAAACTGGTAAGTATGCTGGAAAGGAGGCTAAGGAACAGTGACCACTAATGGAGATGTATTGATCCGTGTAGAAAATCTGCAGAAAGCATTTGGCGATTTTCATGCACTGAATGGAATTACAGAAGAGATCCACAAAGGAGAAGTTGTGGTAATCATCGGACCGTCAGGATCCGGAAAATCTACATTCCTCCGTTCCCTGAACCTTCTGGAGGTGCCGACCGGAGGTC
>OGQP01002087.1_pt1 | contig 10948 bp, 9 predicted proteins | sample 1553251 | NCBI WGS metagenome assembly OGQP01 (sample SAMEA2580016, study PRJEB22360) | human gut metagenome | biome: human gut; feature: human-associated habitat; material: faeces | place: Denmark | collected 2008/2010 | reverse complement strand
GGCTTTGCCCGAGCTGGCTCCTGACAGTGTGTATGTGTTGGGGCACAGCCTGGGAGGTACATTGGCTCCCCGTATTGCCGGGCGTTCGAAAGGTTTGGCAGGTATCATTATCCTTGCCGGACTGGCAAGATCGCTTGAAGATGCTCTTGAGGAACAGTTTTATTATACCTCTTCTTTGACGGATTCTTCAGTCAATGTAAAGGTTCAACTTGATGAGCTGAAACAACAGTTGGCTAATGTCAAAAAGCTTGGTACGGAAGAGTTTGATGAAACGATTTCCTTGCCATTGGGGCAGCCCCGCTCATATTGGCTGTTTGCCAATGCTTACAAACCGGTGGAAGTTGCCGCTAAACTAAAGCTGCCTATATTTGTTCTTCAAGGGGAGAGAGATTATCAGGTGACTATGGAAGACTTCGGTTTATGGCGTTCCGGTTTGTTGCGCTGCAAGAATGCATATTTCAAATCTTATCCGAAATTGAATCACTTGTTGCAGGAAGGCAGCGGCAAGGCGACTCCGTTTGAGTATAGCCATGCTTCGCCCGTCCCGGCATATGTTATGGATGACATTGCCTCCTTCGTGCGGGGCAAGCAGAATACTCTTTGATTGGTACTTGGTTATATCAAAGTAACTTCAATCGTAAATCGTAAATTGTTAAATAGTAAATAAATAGTGGCTAAAAAAGAAACTTCAACCAAAAGCTTTGTCCTCCGTGTGGATGCTGCAACGATGGATGCCATTGAAAAATGGGCAGCCGACGAGTTCCGTAGTACCAATGGACAGCTTCAGTGGATTATCGCTGAAGCATTGCGGAAGAGTGGGCGGATGAAGAAGTCCAAGAATCCTCCTCCGTCTGAAGAGAAAGCAAAGGAGGATTAGTAATAACAGATTCTAAATCGTAGATAATATGATTAATCTTGGTCCTTATTCCGGCAAGAATTGCCCTAATGTCCGTTTTCAACCCACTGTGCTTGACCGTATTCTGGAAGGTACGGCCCTGCTTATCGTGCTCGTTACGTGGATTAGCATTTTAATAGTTCTTTTACCATTTATCCTCCTTTTTCATCTTTATTTGTTGTTATAAATCTGCCATTACCTACTAATGGTTACTCTTTCTCTTCTTTTCGCAATTTTTAGGTATTGTTCTCCTTTTTAACTACCTCTACCTTTGCTCCCAACAAAATTTAAGATAAAAGATGAGAAAATTAACTGGCTTATTCGTTTTATGTTTTTTGCTTTCTGCCAATGCTTTGCAGGCTGCTGAACCTGAAAAAGTTACTTCTGCAGCAGAGAGTACGGAGATTTCAACAGACAAAGAGAAAAAGGAAAAAGTAGCGAATGATGGCGACAACTACAAGAAATTCCGTTTCGGTGGATACGGAGAAATGGTTGCAAGTTTTAAGGATTATGGTATTAACCGTTTCTATGGTGCGCCTGAAGGCAATCCAGACAAACATAGGAATACAATTTCTATACCCCGTTTCGTGTTGGCTCTGGATTACAAGTTCAATTCCAAATGGATACTCGGTGCTGAAATCGAGTTTGAATCCGGTGGTACGGGTACTGCTTATGAACTTGAGAATACGGAAAACGGTGAGTATGAAACGGAGGTGGAAAAGGGTGGCGAAGTGGCTATCGAGCAATTTCACATTACCCGTTTAATTGTTCCACAATTCAACATACGTGCCGGTCACGTCATTGTCCCGGTAGGATTGACCAACGCCCATCATGAACCAATCAATTTCTTTGGAACTTATCGGCCGGAAGGAGAGACAACCATCCTTCCTTCTACGTGGCATGAAAACGGACTCGAGTTTTTTGGTTCTTTTGGAAAAGGATATGCCAGCTTTGATTATCAAGCCATGATAGTGGCCGGTCTGAATGCCAATGGTTTTGACCGTAACACCTGGATAGCAAGTGGCAAACAAGGCATCTTTGAAGAAGACAATTTTACTTCACCGGGCTATGTGGCTCGTCTGGACTACAAGGGGGTTCCGGGGTTGCGTATAGGCGCTTCGTTTTATTACTGCGCTGATGCCGGTTCCAATTCTGACAAAGCGGATACTTATTCGTCTACCGGTAAGATTCCGGTAAGAATCTACACGGCAGATGCCCAATACCGTAATAAATATGTGATTGCCCGTGCCAATATGGTATACGGAAATTTGGGCAATTCAGCGAAGCTTAGTGAGGCAAATACCAAATTGTCGAATAAATCTCCTTACAGCCGTATAACCCCCATTGCAAAGAATGTAGTCAGTTATGCAGCCGAGGCCGGTTTGAATATCAGCGCTTTCTTCAAAGGGAACAGGAAAGTTCCGGTTATCTACCCCTTTGCACGTTATGAATATTATAATCCGCAAGAAAAGGGAGAGGCCAGCCAGATAATGGAGAAACGTTGTCAGGTAAGCATGTGGACTGCCGGATTGAATTGGTATGCCTTGCCTAATCTGGTGGTAAAGGCTGATTACACCACCCGCCAAATCGGAACAAACAAGGTTTTCGGAACTGGTAAGTATAATAGTGAAAATGAGTTTTCGATCGGTATTGCCTATATCGGTTGGTTTGTCAAGAAGTAGATGAATAGTAATCAATTAATTTTATACAGATGAGGAAAAATTTCTTTTATGCGACAGCTTTGGTATTAGGGCTGGCATTTACGGCTACTGCTTGTAGCGATGATGATGACAACAGTACAGTTAATCCTGCTGACATTGAGTATAATTCGGAGAATGCGGCAAGTTGGCACAACTACATGAGAAATGTGGCGGCTTTGTTGAAGACAGATGCCACCAATCTTTATGATTCTTGGAATACGAGTTATAAGGGTGGGGCAAGTTTTGCAACTTCCTTCAAAGCTCATAATGGTGCCTATAACTTTTCAAGTGCCTGGAACTGTATAGAGCAGGTTATCGACGGTTGTGTTGAAATCTCCAATGAGGTAGGTGAGACGAAGATTGGTGATCCATATAATAAATATATGGCAAACAATGTTACAGAGGCCCTCTATGCTGTTGAGTCATGGTATAGCTGGCATTCCCGTGATGATTATACCAATAATATTTACTCAATCCGCAATGCCTATTACGGCTCTTTGGACGGTAAGGTGAGCGACAAGTCAATTTCAAAATTGGTGGCTGGAGTCAATGCGGAGTTGGATACGAAAGTGTCGGCAGCTATCACTACGGCAGCATCGGCTATTCAGGCTATTCCCCAACCTTTCCGTAATAATATCAACAGTCAGGAAACGGTAGCTGCTATCAAGGCTTGTGAAGAACTGGAAAGTGCATTGGATAAGGAGTTGAAACCTTATATCAGGGACAATAGCACCATTAACAGCAATGAAGCACTTGACCCGATTGTTGAAAATTATGTCAATGTTGTGGTTTTGCCTACCTATAAGGATTTGAAGGAGAAGAATAGTACGCTGTATGACGCTGTGGTGGCTCTTGCCAACAATCCCTCTAACAGTGCTTTTGAGACGGCATGCAATGCTTGGATAACAGCCCGTGAACCTTGGGAGGAAAGTGAGGCGTTCCTATTTGGGCCGGTGGATGAGCTGGGGCTTGACCCGAATATGGATAGTTGGCCTTTGGACCAGAACGCCATTGTCCAGATTCTGAATTCCCAGAAATGGGGCGATTTGGAATGGAGCGAGGGTGATGATGATGCAAAAGTTGAATCTGCTCAAAATGTACGCGGATTCCATACTTTGGAATTCCTGCTTTTCAAGGATGGCAAGCCTCGTACAGTTAAATAAGAATTATTTATAAACAATACTCAAGAAGTAAGGGGGGGGATTTGGAGAATCCTGCCTTTACTTCTTTGGCATGTTTGGATATGCCATTATTAAAAAGTAGATAAAGATGATGAATCATTTAATGAGATATTCATGTCTTCTCCTTTGTTTGTCGGCAGGTTTGACTGCTTGTGATGATGATGGGATTGACGTGTTGGATATAGAGATTCCTGAAGGATACGCTCTGTCTGCCGGAACGTCCACAATCTTCATGAATTCATCCAAGGCCTATGATTCACCGGCAGATTGGGTGTCGGGTGTTTACAACAGTCGCTTTAATGATGGTGACGGGCTTTACGATGATGTGCGTACGAGTAGCAATGGCATGGGAGGGGGGCTTGGCCCGGTCTATGCGGGGTATTCTTGTGGCAGTTGTCATCGTAATGCCGGCCGTACCAAACCGACGCTGTGGAGTGAAGGCGGATCGGGTAGTTACGGGTTTTCCTCGATGCTGGTTTATATAAGCCGCAAGAATGGTGCGTTTTTTCAGGATTATGGCCGTGTTCTCCATGACCAGGCCATTTATGGAGTGAAACCGGAGGGAAAGCTTTCTGTGGAGTATACTTATGAGACTTTTACCTTTCCCGACGGAGAGAAGTATGAACTTTGCAGACCGGCTTATTCCATATCCGAATGGTATGCTGACAGTATAAAGCCTGAAGATATGTTCTGTACGGTGCGTATCCCGTTGAGACATGTCGGTATGGGGCAAATGATGGCTTTGGAACCTACGGAGATTGAAGCGCTTGCTGCAAAAAGTAATTATCCGGAGTATGGTATAAGTGGCCGTTGCAATTACATTACCGAACGTGGCGTGAGAAGCTTGGGGCTGTCGGGAAATAAGGCTCAACATGCGGATTTGACTGTTGAACTTGGTTTTTCAAGTGATATGGGTGTTACCAATAGCCGCTATCCGGAAGAGATATGCGAGGGGCAGGCCCAGGTGAATCAAGGCAGCATGATGGGGCTTTCTTATGCCCAGTTGGATGTTTCTACAGAAGATATGGAAGATGTTGACTTGTATATGCAGAGTCTTGGTGTTCCTGCACGGCGTAATGTGAATGACCCGCAGGTGATAAGGGGAGAACAGAATTTCTATAAAGCCAAGTGCCATCTTTGCCATGTCACCACGTTGCATACCAAGCCTCGGGGCTCCGTGCTGTTGAACGGTACCCGTTTGCCATGGTTGGGAAGTCAGACAATTCACCCCTATTCGGATTTTTTGCTGCATGATATGGGCTCCGAAATTATGGGAGTCGGTCTGAATGATAACTATGTAAGTGGGTTGGCGCGTGGCAATGAATGGCGCACTACTCCGCTTTGGGGTATCGGGCTTCAGGAAAAGGTAAACGGACATACCTACTTCTTGCACGATGGCCGTGCCCGCAATCTTGTTGAAGCCATAATGTGGCATGGGGGAGAGGGAGAAGCATCGAAAAATCTCTTTAAGAACATGAGCAAGGATGACCGTGATGCCCTGATTGCATTTTTAAATTCACTTTAGAACTAATAAGCTTTATATAAAAAGTAATTATGAAGAAATTTTTATATGTCGCCATGCTGGCTGTTTTGCCTTTGACCGCTATGGCGCAACATGAGGAAGATACGGAGAATGGTGTAGTGTCATTGGCCGGAAGAGAAGGTTTTACCATTGAAACAAAGAAAGGTGATTTTGTTTTCAAGCCTTATCTGTTGGTACAAACGAGTGCTAATTTCAATTGGTATGATGATGAAGGCTTGGATAAGGCTTATAACCAAGATAATATTGCCAATTCGGGTTTTTCCATTCCTTATGCCGTACTTGGCTTTACTGGCAAGGCTTTTGGAAAAGTGGCTTTCAATCTGTCCATCAATGCTGCTGCAAGTGGAGGAGCGCTGTTACAGCAGGCGTGGTTTGATGTACAGCTGAAAAAACAATTTGCGATTCGTGTCGGAAAGTTCAAGACTCCATTCTCGCATGCCTATCTGACAACTCTTGGCGAAACACTGCTTCCCCAGTTGCCGGTTTCTCTGACGTCTTCTGTAATTTTGCCTTATTCGTTGAATGCCGTGACGCCTAATATCGGTACGGGATTTGACCTGGGTGTTGAAATTCACGGTCTGGTGGCAGATAAGTTCGGTTATGAAGTCGGCTTGTTCAATGGAACCGGAGCTTCCGTGAATACAGCTTCAAAGACGATGAGTGATGACTGGCATATCCCTTCATTGCTGTATGCCGGACGTCTGACTTATATGCCCAAGGGGGTGATGCCTTCCACACAAGGTAATCCTAACCGTTTGAACGAGGATAAGATATTATTCGGTCTTTCGGGTTCTATCAATGTGGAGAGTGAAAATGAGAGTACCAATGATACCCGTGTGGGGTTGGAATTTGCCATGTTGAAGAACAAGCTCTATCTGGCGGCTGAAGCTTATTATATGAATGTAGGTTTCACCAAACGGCAAAAGATAAATGAATCGTATAGCTTTTTAGGCGGTTATGTGCAAGGTGGTTACTTTGTCGCTCCCCGCCTACAGCTTGCCGCACGCTACGATATCTTCAATCGTAACGGTACGGATGACGACGGTTTCCTGAATATGCCTGCTGTAGGTATGAATTACTTTTTCAGAGGATGCAACTTGAAATTGCAGGCAATGTATCAGTATGTAGCCCGTTGGGGACACGACACGCAGCTCGACCGTGATAATGATAATTTAGGTCTGGCCACTCACTCTGCCACGGTGATGCTTCAATATACATTCTAAATGAAGTCAGGAAAGGATTCGTCTATGAAAAAATACATTCTTTTCTTTTTTCTGCCCGTGCTTCTTATAGGTCTGCATGCATGCGATGAGGGGAGAATTTATGAGAATGCCGTAGTGGCCACGGGTGAAGGACGCACAGTGAAGATGACAGGCCGGATTAGTGGTGTGGATAAGTGGTCGGGCGACTATAGTGTGGTAGTGGCAGGATTTGATGATGAAAGCGATTATGCCATTGTTTCAAAGGTTGTTCCGGTATCCGAATCGGATAATGATGAAATCCAGTTGACAATGTCCGGCATAACGGATGAGGTGACAACTGTCGAGCTATGTGTAATCAATAAGTTGAGAAAGCGCATTGTCAGTTTGGTGGCAATGGAATGTACTGAAATCGCTGATACTATACTTATGGATGCAGGAACAGTTGATGCAAGTATGTACAATGCCATTCAACAAAAAATATTCAATGCCACTTGTACGGCTTGCCATGGTCTTAGCACCACTCCGGGTGGTGGCTTGAATCTGCTGGAAGGACATAGCCATGCTGATCTGGTCAACCGGGCTTCAACGACGGTGGACGGTAAAATGAGGGTTATGCCCGGTAATGCGTCAGAAAGTGTCTTGCATCTCATATTGGGTACGGACATCAGCTCGGATTGGCATATAGACCATTCTCAGATGATAACCTCATCTGATATGCAGTCTTTGATTGGCAACTGGATTGACGATGGTGCACAGCCGTAATAATGATGGGCCTTACTGGTAATACCGGTACTTTTTTGAACAACAACGACTAATTGATATTTAATATGAAAGATAAACAACAACAAACTAATCAATCGGAGAATACCTTAACCGAAATCTTTAAATATGAGGTAGAAGCGGGTGTTTCGGAATATCATGTAATGATTCATGCCACCAGACCGGAAGCGACTTATGAAGAACAGCTGAATGCGGTGGTCGACACTTACTGCCAACTGCGTGAAAGTGAACTACAAGGTGCTGTTGCCATCTTTAAACGCTACTTTCTAAGTGACGCCGCCAATCAGGCAGATATGCTACTGGCGCTTTCGGCAGAATGTTCGGATTGTGCACTCTCCGTGGTAGAGCAGCCGCCGTTGAACGGTACAAAGATCGCACTGTGGGTCTATCTGCAGAAAGGTGTGGAAACACAGGTACTTCATAACGGATTGTTCGAAGTGAGACATGGCGCCTACCGTCACCTTTGGGGAGGCGGCTCTTTCAATCGTGCCGCCAATTCGGAATACCAGACCCGTCTGCTGTTGAATGACTATGTGATGCAGCTGATGGAACAGGGCTGCAAGCTGACTGATAATTGCATACGTACCTGGTTCTTTGTACAGAACGTGGATGTGAATTATGCCGGAGTGGTGAAGGCACGTAATGAGGTGTTTGTTACCCAGGACTTGACGGAGAAGACTCATTATATTTCCAGTACCGGTATCGGTGGCCGTCATGCCGACCCAAAAGTGACGGTTCAGATGGATACTTATGCTGTAGATGGTTTGAAATCTGAACAAATTCACTACCTTTACGCACCGACACATCTGAATCCCACATACGAATACGGTGTGAGTTTCGAGCGAGGTACGTATGTGGATTATGGCGACCGTCGCCAGGTGTTTATTTCGGGTACTGCGAGCATCAATAATAAAGGTGAGGTGGTATATCCCGGAGACATTCGCAAGCAGACGGAACGTATGTGGGAGAATGTGGAGGCTTTGTTGAAAGAGGCTGGCTGTACGTTTGATGATTTAGGACAGATGATTGTTTATCTGCGGGATGTTGCAGACTATACCGTGGTCAAAGGAATGTATGACGAGCGTTTTCCGGATACTCCGAGAGTGTTTGTATATGCTCCCGTATGTCGTCCGGGTTGGCTGATAGAGATGGAATGTATGGGAGTCAAGTCTTTAGAAAACAAGGAGTTTGCTCCATATTGATTTTTTACTTTTAATTGATAGCTCTTAATTGAAAAAGTTTCTCATAGCTGTTTATGGTTGTTTGCTGCTCTTACTTGCTGCAACTACGTTTGTAGAGCAGACATACAGTACGGATTTTGTAGAAAAGCATGTTTATCATACGATTTGGTTCTGTTGTTTGTGGGGAGCCCTTGCTGCGATGACTGTTGTTGTGCTTGTAAGACAGCGGTTGTGGCGGCGTCTCCCGACGTTGTTGTTGCATGGCTCCTTCCTCGTGATTTTGGCGGGAGCCATGACTACGTTTCTTTGTGGCCGAAAAGGATATGTGCATCTTACTGTCGGCAGTGAGGTGAACTGCTTTTTGGAACAAGACGGCAGGCAGGTTGTAGAGTTACCGTTCACCTTACGTCTGGACAGTTTCCGGATTGAGTACTATCCGGGTACGGATGCTCCTGCAGATTATATCAGCTATATTCACGGTGAGACGCCCGTCTCCATGAACCGTATTCTTTCACGGCAGGGGGTTCGCTTTTATCAGTCTTCCTTTGATGAGGATATGCAGGGGAGCTGGCTGACAGTGAATTATGACCCGTGGGGGATAGGGATTACCTATAGTGGATACCTCTTGTTAGGTGTCTCCATGCTCTGGATGCTGGTCAGCCGGGGCGGAGAGTTCCGCAGGCTGCTGAGGCATCCGTTGTTGAAGAAGGGAGGAATGTTTGTTCTATTGTTGCTGTGTCTGGGAAGTGGGGTACATGCGCAGAAGAGAAGCCTTCCGGCACTGGCACGCAAGCAGGCGGATAGTCTTGCCCGTAAGCAGGTGATTTATAATGACCGTGTGGTTCCTTTCAATACCCTTGCGCGCGATTTTGTACTGAAACTGACGGGAAAACCGTCTTATGGAGGCATGACGCCGGAGCAGGTGATTGGTGGATGGCTTCTGCGTCCGGAAGTTTGGCAGAATGAGCCGATGATTTATATCAAAAACGAGGCACTCCGTCGCCTGCTTCATTTGGAGACACCCTATGCATGTCTGGCTGATTTGTTCGACGGTGAGAAGTATCGCTTGCAGAAGTTCTGGAAGGGGAAGCAAGACCATCATCAGAAAATGACTTCTCTGGAAAAGGCCATTGTAGAGGCGGATGAAAAGGTGGGACTGATTTTGATGCTCCAAAATGGTACATTGATTCGTCCTTTGCCGGAAGACGGGAGTGTGGAGCCTGTTTCCGATACTAAAATACAAGCCGAATTGCTGTATAACCGTATTCCTTTCAGCAAATTGCTGTTCATGTTCAACCTTACGGTGGGGATGCTGGCTTTCTTCCGTCTGCTGTATCGCGGCCTGCGCCGTTCGTCGGCATTGTCAGACTCTTCCGGTAGGATTGTAGCGCTCTCTTTCTCTTCGCGTTTGGCAGATACTTTTTTCCCGTTTTCTCTTTATGCGGCGTTTCTCTTTCAGCTCTTCGGGTATGGTCTGAGGTGGTACATCGGCGGGCGTATCCCGTTGGGTAATGGATACGAAACGATGCAGTTCATGGCATTGTGTGCGCTGTTCCTGGCTTGTCTGTTTCGGCGGCGCTTCCCGTTTATGGTGCCTTTCGGTTTTTTGCTGTCCGGTTTTGCCTTACTGGTGTCCTATTTGGGACAGATGAATCCCCAAATCACTCCCTTGATGCCCGTGCTCGTTTCTCCGTGGCTCAGTACGCATGTGTCGTTGATAATGATGTCTTATGCTTTGTTTGCCTTTATGATGCTGAACGGCATACTGGCATTGTGTCTTCGCCGTTCAGCCCGGATGTTGATGCTGCTCAGCCGATTGCTGCTTTATCCCGCCGTTTTCTTTTTGGGAGCCGGCATTTTTCTGGGTGCGGTTTGGGCCAATGCTTCTTGGGGGCGTTATTGGGCTTGGGACCCGAAGGAAGTATGGGCGCTGATTACCTTTATGGTTTATGGAGCGGCGTTCCATGCGCGCAGCCTGCGCATTTTCCGCAGTCCGTTATTCTTCCATATCTATATGGTTGCCGCCTTTCTGACAGTCCTGATGACCTATTTCGGGGTGAACTACATCCTTGGAGGAATGCACAGCTATGCCAATGCCTGATTTGTGGGTGGTTCTACCTATTTATGATGACAGACTTGTTTTATTATACCTAATTTAAGTGATTGCGTACTGTCTGCCGATGCCCTATCTTTGCAACATCAGATTTGAATGAATTAGTTAGTCATAATTACGTAACCACTTTTATGAAGATAAAAGGATCCCCGCTTCCCGATGTGATATCGTGAAGCGGGGATTTTGTTACTATCGTGTAAACACGAAACGAATACTTTGCCGGCACGATATTTGTTTTTTGTATTACACGTTGTTGATTTCCTGCATGACATGTTATTGATAGCTTGCGTCCTACGGAATCAGCTTCCCGTATTCCGCCTCTCCCTCGCCAGTACCGAGATGATGTACCCTCC
>OGQP01002085.1_pt1 | contig 10951 bp, 10 predicted proteins | sample 1553251 | NCBI WGS metagenome assembly OGQP01 (sample SAMEA2580016, study PRJEB22360) | human gut metagenome | biome: human gut; feature: human-associated habitat; material: faeces | place: Denmark | collected 2008/2010 | reverse complement strand
TCTTACCCTTCCGAACGGCGCATTTCTGATCGACACACCGGGCATGCGCGAGCTCGGCATGTGGGACAGCGACGGCGGCATCGACACGGCGTTTCAGGACCTTCTGGAGCTGACGCGCGCCTGCCGGTTTTCCAACTGCACGCACACCGCAGAGCCCGGCTGCGCGGTTCTGAAAGCGCTGGCAGACGGCACGCTGGACGCCGGACGCTGGGAATCGTTCCGGAAGCTGAAGCTGGAAAATGCTTCTGCGGCGGAGCGCAGCCGCTATCTGGACGCCAAACGCGAAAAATTCAAGAGCATCTCAAAAACCAACAAGACAAATCGAAAAAGCGGCAGCTGACCGAAAAGCTGCCCACACATACAGCGATACCCCGGCAAGCTCACCGGGGTATCGCTTTTTTCTACAGAAACGCCGGATGTCCAGCTTCACATGCCCCTAACGATTCTTTGATCCGCAGGCAGAAATCGCAGCAGGCGTTGCCCCTGCCCAGCGTTCCCGTCCGATGCCGGAGAAGCTTCGGGTGAAGATTTGCGCAGGTGATATCGTCGCTGTCGCAGAAGCACGGGCAAAGCTCCGGGCAGCCGTATTGCACGCAGGTGTCGTAATACGGGCATTTTGTCATATCCACGCGCCAGGTACCGCGGTCCGCCTGCAGCCGCGCGTCGGACGTGGCGTTCAGTTCCTTTTCCTGCGCGGCAAACCGCTGCGCGACGGTCTTTCGAAAATCTGCCGCAAGATAGCTCTCTTTCATATCCGGAACGCCTCCCTGTCTCCATTTGCGCCATTGGTTAGTTTGCTCTAACCGCCGTCCTTTGAAAAGCTGCCTGCGCGGCAGCTTTTCCTAACCGGAAGTTTTTTGCAGGTTCCTTGTAGCATTCGTCTCTTCTTTTTGCAAGACGGTGTTTGCCGCTGCCGCAGACGGACTTCCGGAGTCGTTTCGTTTTCTATGTCTCTTCCTCCGTGTGCACCGCACTGACGTCCGATAGCTCGCGATACGTCTGCCGGATGAAGAAGGCCGCAATAAGGAACGTCAGCAGATCCGCTGCCGGGAACGACCACAGAAGCCCGTCCAGCCCGAAGAAGACCGGCAGGATGACCGGAAGCGACACGCCGAAAATGATCTCGCGCGTCATGGAAACCGCAGTCGACGCAAACGCCTTGCCCAGCGCCTGCAGGTAGATAAACGTGCCCTTGTTCAGTGTCGCCAGCGGCATCAGGCACAGGTAGGTGCGGAAGCATTTGACCGTGAAGTCCGCGTAATACGTGCTCTCGTTTGCCGCGCCGAACAACATCGCAATCTGCAGCGGAAAGACCTCCACAATCACCAGAGCGACAGCACCGACGATAAACTCCGCCAGCAGCAGCTTCGAAAACAGCGCCCTGGCGCGGTCGGTTTTCTTTGCGCCAATGTTATACCCCGCAATCGGAATACAGCCAGCCGCCATGCCGATGGCGATGGAAATCGCAATCTGGAAAAACTTCATGACGATGCCGAGGACGGCAAGCGGAATCTGCGCATACTCCGGCTGCCCGAAAACGGGGTCCTTCGCACCGTATTTCATGCACATATTCTGCACCGCTGCCATCGAGACGACCAGCGAGATCTGCGCGAGAAAGCTGGTCAGCCCCAGCACCAGGAATTTTGGAATCAGCTTTCCGTCCAGCCGGAAGCTGCTCTTATCCAGTTTGATGACCTTCATGTGCCGCAGATACCAGACTGCGAGCACCGCCGTCAGCACCTGACCGATCACGGTAGCTACCGCCGCGCCCATCATGCCCCAGTGGAAGCCGTAAATGAAAATGGGATCGAAAATTACGTTGGCAATCGCACCGGAGACGGTGGACACCATAGCAAATTTTGGGCTGCCGTCGCTGCGGATGACCGGGTTCATCGCCTGCCCGAACATATAAAACGGGATGCCAAGCGTGATGCAGAAAAAGTATTCCTTCGCAAACGTATGCGTTTCCTCATTAACCGTTCCGCCGAACAGGACCAAAATCGATTCGCTGAACATGAGGTAGACTGCCGTCAGCACAAGGCTGCTGACCACGCAGAGCACGATGGCATTGCCGACAGACCTGTGCGCGTCCTCGCGGGCGTTTCGTCCCAGGGCGATGCTCACAAACGCGCAGCAGCCGTCGCCGATGAACACGGCGATGCCGAGCGCCACCACTGTCAGCGGAAACACGACGGTGTTTGCCGCATTGCCGTAGGAGCCGAGGTAGCTGGCGTTTGCAATAAAAATCTGGTCAACAATGTTATAGAGCGCACCTACCAATAGCGAGATAATGCAGGGAACGGCGTACTGCCGCATAAGCTTCCCGATACGCTCCGTCCCCAAAAACTGATTTCCGGTATCCATCAAAATCACCTTTCCTTCCAAAAAACAAAAAATGCGCAAAGCCAGAAGCCATCTGGATTTACGCATTTCTGCCACACGATCTGTTTATGAACTTTGCCGCATTTCCGCAAAAAAAGCGCGGCGTTTTCTGCAACCGGATTTACGCAGAAACGCCACACGCTGTACGCCTATTATAGCGGATTCGGCAGAAAATTTCAAATGTTTTTTGACGGCTTCCCTGTCGGAAGCCTGTATGCCGCTAAATTTTCTCTTGACTCTATCTCTATTGTAGAGTTTATAATAGAGGCAAGATCAAACGCAAAGAAGGACGCTTCGCAATGGAAAAGAACTTAACCACCGGCAGTGTCTTCAAAAACGTGATTTTCTTTTCGCTGCCGTATCTGCTCTCGTATTTTCTGCAGACGCTCTACGGGATGGCAGACCTGTTTATCATCGGGCAGTTTGAAGGCGTCGCCAGCACGACCGCCGTCTCCATCGGCTCACAGGTCATGCATATGCTCACGGTTATGATCGTCGGGCTTGCGATGGGCACAACCGTCAGCATCGCGCAGGCAGTCGGCGCGGAAAACCGGAAACAGGCGGCGCAGGACATCGGAAACACCGTGCTGCTTTTTATGGCAGTTTCTGTCACGCTGACTGTTCTTCTTCTGCTGCTTGTCCGCCCCATTGCTGCCGTCATGTCGACGCCGGAGGAAGCAGTCGGCGGCACCGCCGCATACCTGACCATCTGCTTTCTCGGCATTCCGTTCATCACGGCGTATAACATCATCAGCTCGATCTTCCGTGGACTTGGCGACAGCAAAAGCCCCATGTATTTTATCGCCGTGGCGTGCGCCGCCAATATCGGGCTGGACTATCTCTTTATGGGCGTGCTCCATCTCGGTCCTGCGGGCGCGGCATTGGGCACAACGGTGTCGCAGACAATCAGCGTCGTTGTGTCTCTGGTCGTGATTCTGCGGCGAAAGAGCATTGCGCTGGAAAAATCTGACTTTAAGCCCCGCCGTCCGGTGATGGAGAAAATCTTGAGAATCGGCGTTCCCATCGCCCTGCAGGACGGCCTGATTCAGGTCGCCTTCATCGTCATTACGATCATTGCCAACCAGAGAGGGCTCAATGATGCGGCAGCGGTCGGCATTGTGGAAAAGGTGATCAGCTTCCTGTTTCTGATTCCTTCTTCCATGCTTTCCACCGTTTCGGCGCTGGGCGCGCAGAATATCGGCGCCGGAAAGCCGGAGCGCGCCATCCGCACGCTGCGCTATGCCGTGCTGCTTGCCGTGAGCTTCGGCGTTCTCGCCTCGATTACAATTCAGTTCACGGCAGAGCAGATCGTTGCCCTGTTTACCGACCGGAGCACGGCAGCCGGCGCGCAGGTCGTCCGGCTCGGCGGGCAATATCTGCGCGGCTACATCTTTGACTGCATTTTCGCGGGCATTCATTTCAGCTTCAGCGGCTACTTCTGCGCCTGCGGCAAATCCGGGCTGTCGTTTCTGCACAACATTTTCGCCATCGTGCTGGTGCGTATCCCCGGCGTTTATCTGACATCCACACTTTTTCCGGCGACGCTTTTGCCGATGGGACTGGCGACGGCAGCCGGCCCTGCGTGCTCCGGTGTGCATATCCAGCGTGCTCAGTGCTGATCTGCCTGATTGCCTTTGCCGTGATACAGCGAAAAGCTGCAGCGCCGCAGGCGGAGGGCTAGCGGATGGACCGAAAAAAACTCTTTCCGATCGGCGAGGTATCGAAGCTGTTTCACATCAGCGTCAGCAGCCTACGGCGCTATGAGACCATCGGTCTTCTGACCCCGGCGTATATTTCCCCGGATTCCGGCTACCGCTATTACGGACCGGAGCAATTTGAAGTCCTGAATACGATTCGATACCTGCGGGCGCTGGATATGCCGCTGCCGGAGATTGCAGATTTTCTCCAGAACCGGGACATCGACCGCATCGAAGAAAAGCTGCAGCAGCAGAAGCAGGCGGTCCTTCAAAAGCAGCAGGCGCTCAAACGCATGGAGCAGAAGATCGACCACCGCCTGCGCTGGCTTCGGGACGCGCAGAGCGCGCCGCTTGACACGGTTTGCCTCGTGCAGCTTCCCGCCTGCCGCATCGTATGGGTCAGCGATTGCCTGAGAATCGGCGCTTCTGCCGATATGGAAGCGCCGATTCGCAAGCTCGACCGGTCCGACGCAGAAGCCGTCGTCTTTCTCGGAAAGGTCGGGCTGGGTATTTCGGCGGAGCATCTGCAAAAGGCGCAGACAGCGCAGTACGATGGCATCTTTCTGATTCTCGACCGGGAAGATATTTATACCGGCGAAACGCTGGAGCTGCCGGAAACACTCTGTGTGCGGCTGCGCTTTCGGGGCAGCCATGCCGATGCGCCTGCGCAGTATCGGAAGCTTCTTCGCTATATGGACGAGCACCGGATGCAGATTTCCGGCTTTTCCCGGGAGGTCACGCTCATTGACTACGGCGTCACCAATGATACGGAAAAGTTCGTGACCGAGATCTGCATTCCGGTCCAGGGCAGCTAAGCGCCCGCTCCCTGTTTTTACCCATAAAAAAATCCGGCGCCACAGCGCCGGATTTCTTTTTCTTACTTTCCGAGGACGACGCAGACGCTGATCTCGCGTTCCGTTTCGCTCAGGTCCAGATCGCCGCCGTCGGCGACGCTCACGCGCAGCTCATAGAGCGTGCCGTCTGTCAGCTCCGTCACAGCCTCGCCGCTTTCGTCCGTGATCTTCCACAGCTCGGAAGCGACCTGCGAAAGCTTTCCGTCCGCGCCGTAAGCGTAGAGGCTCAAATCGGAAGCATTTCCGGAGAGGTTATTCACACGGAACGCGACCGTAGTGTTGGGGTGGACATTGCGCACCGTTACGCTGTTGCGCCAGCTTGCAACCGTACCTTCGCCGCCATCAAGCACAAACTGCTCCTGCGAAAGAACGTTTCTTGCCGCCTGGTCGAGGTCGACCTCGCGGTACGGCATCTCAGGCAGATACACGAAGCGGTCCTGCAAACGAAGCAGCTCCAGATAGCCTGTCGCGCAGTAGAGCGCGTTGCCGCTGTTGCCGGCGTACATGCCGATTGCCATGTTGTTGTAGCCGAACTTGTTGGAAACGTCCATCGTGAAGACGGTCTCGCCGGTTGCAAAGTCCAGAATGATATATGAAGCGCTGCAACTATGAAAAGCTCAAGCCGAAGCTGATTCATGCCAGCATGCGTCACATCCGCAGCGAAAGCGCAGCGGAGATTGCCTGCGCGCAGGATATGTTTGAGACGATTTTCAAGGATTACCCGCAGGAAAAGGACGTACATATCTCCGGGCTTCTTGCCGATTTTATGAACCAGAAACCCGTAACAGCGGCGGATTTTGCAGCGCTTGCGGGAAAAATTCTTCTCATCCTGCCCGATCAGGATTTCTTCTCTGCGAAAATGCAGGAGGATCTCATCGGATTGATGCACCATCCGCAGATTCTCTATGTTTCGGGCGGGCATCTGTCGACGGTCTTGAACCCGGACGGTTATATCCGCGCCATCCGCAGCTTTCTGTTTTCCGATGATTTCCAATGAACAGGCTGCCGAATGCCGTGCGTACGCTAACCGGGATTGGAGGCAAGCAACATGAACCCGAAAGAACACAAATCGTTTCTCCGATGGTGTATGCTCGGCGCAATCGGCGGGCTTTTGATGGCTGCCGGTGACTGGCTGCTCGGATGCATTCCGATTCAGGAAACGGACACAGGCATGTTCCAAAGAGCCTATTATCTGTCCGGCGAATATGCCCTGTGGAGACCCGTGTTGATCGTTGCTCTGGGCGCAATCGGAAGCTTTCTCTATTCTTTTATGGTAAAAGCACTGAACGCGGACATTCGAAAAACGTACCGGAAAACGAAGCGGCTCCAGAATCTGTGCGGTATTTTCACCGTCGCGGTCGCGCTGGCAATCCATCTCTGGTCGGCAACTCTGGCATGGTTCACCGCGTATCTGGGTCCTCGCATCGGGCAAGCGGCTGTCATCGCGGCGGTCACTGCCTATCAGGACGATATGCTCGTTTCCATTTTGCCGATGTATCTTCCGATGGTGCTTTTCATCGGGCTTCATTTTGCGATGCTGCTCACCGGAAAAACCCGGTATCCCCGGTGGATGCTCGTGTTTCATCCGCTCACTTGGAACGTTCTTCTCGCAGGCATTCCGGATCTTGCGCAGGCGATGCAGGTACCGGCTGCCACATGGATGTCCGTCATGAGCCAGAGCAGCACAAACAGCGCCATCGTGATCTGGTGCATCGCAGCGGCAAGCTATGAGAAGAGGCACTCTTTAAGAAGAACGGAACTGCCGAAATGAAAAACGGGATTTCTAAGGAAGCTCTGATTAAATCAGTGACTGTGGACGGCGAGAGATTTTTTCGTCAAGACAAGGTTTGAAAAACGAAGGAATACTGTATGTACCCGCAAAGGGCATGCCCGCATCCGTATGGCTCCTTTGTCGCCAACGGCTGCGACATATTTCTCGTTTTTCAAACCGCCGGATTGGCGGAAAAGATCCGTCGTCCGCGGTCGGGGATTTATTCAGAGGTTCCCTAATGTACCGAAACAAATCAGAGTGCGTACGCATGGGGAGAACTGCGGCAGTTGGATGTCGAATCCTGTTTTTATGTCTTTGGCGGAATTGCACTGGCAGCACTGGCGCTGCTTGGCTGGATGGCGTGGATTCACCGCCAGTATGCGTTCGGTAAGAGTGGCATAACCGTTTCGTTCCTAATTGTAATGCTCCGCACCTATGGCGCACAGTCCGTCTATGGAAGCGACATTCCGCTGGCGTTTGGCATCGACGGCGTTCTGTATGCCTGACCAATTGCAGGCGACGCTGCGGTCATCCTCGCCATTATTTTTATCCGGCGGGAAATGAAGAAGATGGACGCGCTGGCATGGCAGAACGAAGCCTGAAATGCTGATAACCTCACCATACAGCTGCCGCAAGCGCCGCTCCAAATGGAGCGGCGCTTTTTTCAATTCCATTCGGGTATATTCTGTTGTTCCAGGTTACATCGGGGTAAGTCTGAGATAATCGTCCAGCGTGCCATCGTTCAGGCAGCACTCGATGATCTGTCTGCCCAGCGGGTCGAGATCGTCCGTGAGATACTGCTTGATCTGATCTTTGAAGAAGTCGGTCAGAATTTTCGCGCCCGCGTCGTAGCCCGCTTCTCCGAGCTTCGACTGCGTCTCGGGGCGAAGGAAGGTCTGACGGACGTACTGACCATCCAGCTTCATGTCGACCAGCGCGTAGCCGAACAGCGAGCATCTTGCGGGCGTCAAGTGCTTTGCCTTAATCTCGCCGTTGTGCCGCGCCAAATATTCCCGCGCGACCCACTCGCTCATGAAGCCGATCTTGTACGCGCCGATGTGCTGGTTCGGAATGAGAACGTTCAGCGTCTTCGGGCACGCCATGATCTGTCTCAAGAGTAGATTCGCCTGCGTCACGCGAAGCCCCGTCGCAAACGGCCAATAAGAGCCGACACCCTCGCTCTTCATGCCGCCTCCGCCGTCGACGATGCTGGGGTTCTTAAAGCCGCGCGGCGAGACCAGCCGCCACAGCCACGCAAGCGACGGCGGAATGATGTGAAGCAAGCCCATCACGCCGTAGTTGGGCTGCTCCGCGGTCGACGGCGGCATACGCACGCCGAAGCTTCGCACATCAACAGACACCGGCTCGCGCGGGACGATATGCTCGATCATGTCGCGCGGAATAATCACGCGCGGGTTCGGACACGGCTGCCCATTCGAGTCCTTCACGTGCTCCCAAATCAGGCATGTCGCGCCCGGCACGCCGTCCATGTTGAAAAACAGCAGCGGTCTCGACGGGTGAATCGACGCTTTTTCGTAGATCGGGTTATTGCCGTAGGCATGCAGACTGTCCATGCGGAGGAACCAACCGGCTTCGGCGTCTACAATGCGGAGCTTACCTTCGACCGGGTCCTGATACGCCGAGTGGCACAGCGCCATATCGTCCGAAATCGGCGCGATGCTGCACGACTCGCGCAGGTCTAAGAAATATTGCTCGCCCGTCAGCACATGTTCGCCGAGCAGCAGTCTTCCATCCGGCTCGCGCTTGAAATCCTCCAGCATCTCGCTCTTGCCGCCGCCGGACGCGCCCTCGTGCATAAAGACCGTCTCGTTTTCATACGGCGTTTCGACGAGCGCAGACGATGCGTGGCAGCAGACCCAGCCCTCATGCTCGCCGATATCCAGAAGCACCGAGTACACGCCCTTTTTGGCAGAGGGTCCCGGGTAAAGATTGTACGCGAAGACCTCGTGGAGCGTTTCGCTGCGGTTGTGGACCACGACCTGCTTGCCGTCAAAGTGCGTGTGCCGGAAGGGCGGCGCGACGTAGATAATCGCGCGCGGGGTGTAATTTTCGGGGATATCCTGAATCGCGACAAACCCCTGCATGTTGGCAAGCGCCAACGCGAAGAACGCCGCGTTCGCCGGGCAAACGAGCAAGCTGTCATACCCGTGCGCCGGGTCGCCCGCCTTAAAGGGCAGCATAATCACGCGCTGCTCGGACAGCCAGTCCATCGTCTCCTGCCGCACCTTCGAGAAGGAATAGCCGAACCGATCGAGAAAACGCGGCTTGTCGGTCGGAAGATCGTCACTGATGACCATCGAGTTGGGGTCACGCCTGCGCATATAGTCTTCCATGAAGTTTACCGACGCGCCGTTTTTGCAGCGGATGACCTCCGCTTCCTTGACGCTTCCTTTGCCGACGATGTTGTAAACGACATCATAGCGGGACGAATGCGTCGGACCGAAGACGAGCTCGTCTAATTCTTCCTGCGTCTCAATGTAGGCAATCGAGCGGCATTTCATAAGCGCCGCGTGCAGATCTTCCGGGAGAACAAAGCGTCCAAAGTATACGTCAACCATAACCGTTTCCTCCAGTTAAACCATGAATTTGTGAAACAAGGATCGTGCTTTGCTGAAAGATTCTCTATGCCGGGGAGCGCGCGTTTCCGAAAAAAACGCTCTCCCCATATTATATAGAATATACCAGTGCCCTTCGGAAAGCTACAGGAAATTTCGAAAAAGAATGCCCACATCTCATTTTCGTACAAACTGTAGCTTTTGGTTATTTTGAATTTGTGCATATTCACGCCATCCGATGGGTGAAATTTGCAGTAAATACACACCAATCAACAATACTGCATCTGTGCCGAAACGAACTTGCCCGTTTCCGCCCCTCGTAATAGGATAGGAGAATCACACTGGGAGGAAAGATCGCATACCAAAAACAGGATATCATTTGCTTCACAAATCGAAGCATACAGGCAGAAACATGCCGAAGAATCATCGGATCCTGCCGATGCGTTTTTGAAACCACCCGAGTCGCAGACCGGCCGAACAGGCATTGCAAAATCTGCGAGAACGCATTAAAACAGATACAAACGGATTGCACATTCAGTTTTGGAACCATTTATCCCTGAAGGTATTTTTATGATTCAGGTCCATGCGCTGGGCGATGCCTGCCCGCTGCCTGCGAACTGGCGGCGGAAGCATAGGCAGTGCTGCACCGAACGTCCGATGGATGTTTCCTCCAAAAACAACGGCTCGGACCTGCGTCTGCAGATCCGAGCCGTTGTTCCATGCCGCGCCTTTTGTGTCGCATCTGCAGCGATGTAAAGGCTCTGCCGTCAAAGCGCCGTACCCTTCTTCGGTACGAAAAAACCGGTCATGTCGGTTTGCTCCAATTCCAGCAGCTTTCCCTTTTTGTCAATTCCGCCGGCGTAACCCGTCAGACTGCCGTTCGTGCCGACAACCCGATGGCAGGGAATGATGATGGCAATTTTGTTGTGCCCCACCGCGCCGCCTACCGCCTGTGCCGACTGCGGTTTTCCCATCCGGTCGGCAAGCTGCGCGGCGATCTGACCGTAGGTCGTGGTGCAGCCATAGGGGACGGTCAGCAGGATCTCCCACACCGCCCTGCGGAACGGCGTGGCAGCCCAGTGCAGCGGCGGCGGGAAGTCCGGCTTCTCCCCCGCGAAATAGCTGTCCAGCCACCGCTTTGCCTGCGCAAAAACGGGGCAGTCCCCCTGTTTTGTTTCTACTGGCAGCGTACTGCCGAAATATTTCTGTCCGTCGAACCACAGGCCCGTCAGTGCCTTGCCATCACTGGCCAGCGTGATCGCACCCAGCGGAGAAAGATAGGATGCCCGATACGTCATATATCAAACCTCTGTTCTGTTTTTCTCTATTCTAACAGGATTTCTCCCACATTGCAACCATCTTTTTCCGCATGATTTCCGGCAAAGCGCACATACTATCCGCAACGATCACAGGAGGTATGTACCATGTCAGAAATGTTTTGCTTTCAGTGCCAGCAACCCGCCGGCGGCAGCGGTTGCGTCAAGACCGGCGTATGCGGCAAGCAGCCGGAGACGGCTCACTTACAGGATGCGCTGGTGTGCCGCCTGATCCGTCTGGCGGAGGTCTGTCAGGCGCGGCAGGAATACCCGCCGGAGGTCACGCGGCTGCTGGCGGACGGCCTTTTCACCACGCTGACCAACGTGAACTTTGACAACGAGGCCATCCGCGCCT
>OGQP01002080.1_pt1 | contig 10955 bp, 11 predicted proteins | sample 1553251 | NCBI WGS metagenome assembly OGQP01 (sample SAMEA2580016, study PRJEB22360) | human gut metagenome | biome: human gut; feature: human-associated habitat; material: faeces | place: Denmark | collected 2008/2010 | reverse complement strand
TCAGCCGGATGGTATCTCCCTCTTTCAGTTCGTTGAGATACGAATATACATAAAGATCTTTCCCCAGATCAATATGGTAGCCCTGATATTCCGTGATCACATCACCCTTTTTCAATCCTGCCTTTTCCGCAGCAGAATTTTGGGTTACTTCTAATACGGTTGCCGGATCATAGCCCATACAGCCTACAATGATCACAGACAAAACAAATGCCAGCAGAAAATTAAATATCGGACCTGCAGCAACCACTGCGATCCTGCCCCACACAGGAGCCGAATTAAAGGTTCCCGGACTGTCATCTTCCGCATCCTCTCCGGCCATGGCGCAGGAACCTCCAAGAGGAAACAGTTTCACGGAATAACGTGTGCCGCCCTTTACCGTACTTATGATCCTGGGTCCCATACCAAGAGAAAATTCCAATACCTCGATATGGTTCTTTTTTGCCAGAAGAAAATGTCCCAGCTCATGGATCAGTATCACAACACTGAAAATAATTACAGCAATCACAAATTTCAATTTACCACCTGCTTTCGATCCACTGATAAGTATCCTGCTCTACAGAAAGGATCTCATCCAGATCCGGATGTGCGATTTTTTTATGTCTTTCCATAGACTGTGCAATAATCTCATAAATATCCAGAAAGCCGATCTTTTCCTCCAGGAATTTCTTTACTGCAAGCTCATTGGCTGCATTAAAGACAGTCGGCATACTTCCGCCCTCCCGGGATGCCTGGATTGCCATAGGAAGTCCCCGGAATGTCTCCATATCCGGAACCTCAAATGTGATCTCATGAAGCTTCGTGAAATCAAGGCGGTCTCCGTCCAGATATCGTCTGTGCGGATAGTACAGAGCGTACTGGATCGGAAGTCTCATATCCGGAGTTCCAAGCTGCGCCATGATCGCACCATCCTTAAACTCCACCATGGAATGGATGATACTCTGCGGCTGCACCACCACCTGAATATGATCCAGATCCATGTCAAACAGCCATTTGGCTTCCATAACTTCCAGCCCTTTGTTTACCAGGGTTGCGGAATCTACGGTGATCTTTCGTCCCATTACCCAGTTTGGATGCTTCAGAGTATCTGCAACAGTGACCCTTCGCAGCTCTTCTGTGGTACGTCCGCGGAAGGGACCACCGGATGCCGTGATCAGAAGCTTGTGGATCTCTTTGTTTTCTTCTCCGTGGATAGCCTGGAAAATAGCGCTGTGTTCACTGTCTACCGGAAGGATAGATACGCCATATTTCTTTGCCATGGGCATGATCAGATGACCGGCTGTGACAAGGGTTTCCTTATTTGCCAGGGCAATGTCCTTTCCGGCACGGATTCCCTCCATAGTAGGACGGATCCCGATCATTCCCACGATCGCAGTGACAAGAATTTCTGATTCCGGCATGGACGCAAGTTCCAGAAGTCCCTCCATTCCGCTGACTCCCTTTGTATCTGTGTCCGCAATACGCGTTTTCAGATCCCGGGCTGCTTCTTCATCCCAGACTGCTGCCAGAAGCGGATGAAACTCACGGATCTGCTCTTCCAGCTTCTCCACACTTTTGCCTGCACTGACTGCAACAACCCGAAGGTCTTCGTTTTTTCTTGCCACATCCAGTGTCTGGGTCCCGATGGAGCCGGTAGAACCTAAGATTGCAATATTCTTCATTTTAATGTCTCCTAAATTCCAAGAATCATTTTTGCAAGATAGTAAATAACAGGGGCTGTGATGATCACACTGTCAAAACGGTCCAGGATTCCTCCATGGCCCGGGATCAGCTTTCCATAGTCCTTGATGTTCTGGTTTCTTTTGATCGCAGATGCAGCCAGATCACCCACCATGGAGATCAGAGCTCCAACTGCGCAGATCAAGGCATACTCAGCCATTTTTCCCTGTGTTGCTGCTGCATAAATCACTCCAAGAAGCGCCGCTCCCGCAACGCCTCCTACAGCTCCCTCGATGGATTTCTTCGGGCTTAAAACCGGCGCCATTTTATGCTTTCCGATAAGCATTCCCACACAGTAAGCACAGGTGTCACATCCCCAGGAGCACAGGACTATCAGCCATACCAGGAATTTTCCGTCCGGAAGGCTTCTGGTAAGATAGATAAAGGAAAGCATCACAGCAACATATACAACTCCAAAAAATGCTGCCATCACCTGTTCTGCATGGTATTTCGGATAACCGAATACATAAACAAACAGGATCAGGATCATACTGATGATGATCGCCATTGTTCCGTAATTTCCAAAATCAGCTTTCATGGCAATATAATAAAGCACTGCTCCAAGATATCCTACAAGTTCCAGCACAGTAACATGCTCATCGCTTACCTTCATTACCTTGTAAAGCTCTCTCATTCCGATCAGTGAAACAGCCAGAAGTGTAAAAAATAAGATCCAGCTTCCGGAAATGATAGTTGCCAGGGCAATAATGACAAGGACGATACCACTTATCAGTCTTGTCTTAAACATGATCTACTCCTCCTTGACGCCACCGTAGCGTCTGTCTCTCTGATTGTATTTCTCGATGGCTTTGATCAGCTCTTCTTTATTGAAATCCGGCCATGCAACCGGTGTAAAATAAAACTCGGAATAGGCAAGCTGCCAAAGCAGGAAATTGGAAAGCCGCTGCTCACCGCTTGTGCGGATCAAAAGATCCGGATCCGGTACACCTGCAGTATCCAGATAGCTCTCAATCGTATCTTCTGTAATGCTATCCGGCTCAACTTTTCCGTCTTTTACATCCTGTGCCATCTTCTGCATTCCACGGCGGATCTCATCACGGCTTCCGTAATTTAATGCCAGCTGAAAATAAATACCGTCAAAATCTTTGGAATATTCCTCCAGTTCCCGGACACTCTGCTGGATATCCGGTGCAAAGGCAGTAACATCTCCGATGACTTTCATCTTCATATTATTTTTCTTGGAAATCTTGATACATTTCTTAAGATAACCGCGGAACAGTTTCATCAGTGCTTCCACTTCTTCTCTGGAGCGTTTCCAGTTTTCTGTGGAAAAAGCGTAAACCGTAAGATATTTCACCCCAAGGTCTTTGATATCATAACAAATGTTTTCAAGATTGGCGCATCCCTTTACATGTCCGTAGGTTCTCGGCATTCCTCGTTCCTTTGCCCAACGTCCGTTTCCGTCCAGAATGATCGCGATATGATTTGGTACGTTCATAAATCTCCTCCATACAGAAAGAGAGCTTCTTCAAAGAAGCCCTCTCTATCCTCGTATTTCTTACAATTATACAGTCAGAATCTCTTTAGACTTGTTCTCGATCGCCTTGTCAACTTCCTTGATGTACTTATCTGTAAGTTTCTGGATCTGATCCTCAAGCTCTTTGATCTCATCCTCAGAAACATCCTGTTTTGCAAGTTTCTTAAATGCATCGTTGGCATCACGACGGATATTTCTTACTGCAACCTTGGCACCCTCGCCTTTTTTCTTAACGTCCTTCACCAGCTCTTTACGACGCTCCTCGGTAAGCTCCGGGAAAACAAGACGGATCATTTTTCCATCGTTGCTCGGGTTTAATCCCAGATCAGAGCAAAGGATCGCTTTCTCGATCGCTTTGATCATGCTGGATTCCCACGGCTGGATCTGGATCATACGTGCCTCCGGTACAGAAATGTTTGCAACCTGCTGGAGCGGAGTCGGTGCTCCATAATAATCTACGGTAAGTTTGTCAAGAATATGCGGGTTTGCACGGCCGGCTCTGATGGTTGTCAGCTCACTCTCCAAAGCATTCAGTGTTTTTCCCATTTTTGTTTCGTATACCTGAATTCTCTCATCCATTTCACATATCTCCCTGTATGGTTTTTTTTATTATTCCCTTTTGATCACACGGTTACCTTTGTTCCGGAGAACTTGCCATGTACGGTATTGACGATGCTGTCCTTTTCATCAAGACCGAATACCAGCATCGGCATCTTCTGCTCCATACACATGATGGAAGCGGTAAGATCCATAGCTGCCAGCTTCTTTGCAACTACTTCATCGATGGAAATCTCATCATACTTCTTGGCATCCGGATTTACCTTCGGATCACTGTCATAGATTCCGTCAACAGCCTTGGCAAGAAGAATGGCATCTGCGCCGATCTCAACAGCACGAAGTACAGTAGCTGTATCTGTAGAGAAATACGGATGGCCGGTACCACCTGCAAAGAATACAACCTTTCCTTCTGCGAAGCTCTCTTCTACAGCATCCTTGGAATAAAGTGTGGTAAATGCACCACATACAAACGGGGTAAACACCTCTGTCTTAAGTCCCACATATCTGCAGATGTCAGACACATAGATACAGTTCATGATAGTAGCAAGCATGCCGATCTGATCCGCCTTGCTTCTGTCCATGGCTCCGCTGGTACGTCCTCTCCAGAAGTTTCCACCTCCGATCACGATACCAACCTGAAGTCCTTCATCCACAATCGTCTTGATCTGTTTGGCAACCTCTGTAACAGTTGCTTCATCAAAGCCTCTCTTCTGCTCTCCTGCAAGAGCCTCTCCGCTTAATTTCAGTAACACTCTTTTCATATGTTTATTCTCCTTTACCATACGCCGGATACAACTTCATTGCCGTCATTGTCAAAAGTTGTGGATACCGTAAACGTATCATAATAATAATAACCTGTCTTACCGGACTCCGGCTCGTCCTCATAATCACTGCCATTTGGGCTGCCGCATGCATTCTCAAGCTCAGACATGGACTGACCGATATATCTTGCTGCTACAGATGCCGGATCATCCTCGCCGGATGGTGCTTCCGTAGGATCCGCATCGGAAGAATCAGAGGAAGCTGGTGCAGATGTTGGATCCGGTGTGGATGTGGAGTCCGAACTGCCGGACGAACTGCTGTCTGTACTGTCTCCATTATCATCAGAACTCTCCGGAGTCGGAGTCACAGCCGTACTGTCTGAAGAATCTGTACTGTCACTGTCACTTTCACTGTCATCCTCAATGCCAAGCCTTGCCTTTACATCCTTCAGGGTAGACACCTCCTTGGTGTTTCCGCTCGCCAGATATGTAGCATATGGGATTCCGTCTTCACCCTCACCATCCATACAAAGACTCAGCTGTGAGATCGTCAGAAGCGGCAGCTGGCGGAAGAAACATTCATTCTGCTCTTCGTCAGAAAATGTGATCCTTACATCAAAGCTTGTTGCTGTATCTCCGTTATCGTCCTTCTGGCTCTTCTCCATATAATAAACAGCCTTGTCGTTGGAAGCCAGTGTGAATTTACCATTTACAAGATCGCTTCCCCAGGTCTCATCACTGTCATCGCCATCATCTCTGGTAGGACGGACATAAATTGCAGAAATCGTGGAATTCATCTTATTGGTAAATACAATACTGGTAGTGGTCTCACTCTTGGTTCCCATTACGTTCTTGATATTTGCTGTTTCATCCGTAGAGGTCTGCATCTCCACCACATCCGTTTTCGCAGCTTCCGTTACCGTCGGGGTTGCCGTTGCCTCCACCTTCTGCTCCGGTGCCACAGAGTTCTTCTTTCCGCAACCGGCTGCAAGCATGCTCGCTGCAAGAATTCCGGCAAGAATCAAATAACGTTTTTTCATTATATCTCCTCCATATAAAATGGTCCTATTCGCTGTCAGGTTTTCCTTTTCTATTATTACAGAGTATCACTTTCTTGTCAACCTGACCGTTCTGAATTTCACAGAATCTTTAGATATTTTAAACTATGTCAAAAATTGGAACAGCTGAGGTCAGAACCCGTTTTCCCTTCGCTGTCTGCGCATATCACGGCGCATTTTCGCAGCTTCATTCCGGGCTTTTTCCGCTTCTGTGGTAATGATCAGTTCCGGCACCTGGATCGGTTTCTGGTCTTCATCTACAGCCACCATCACAAAAAATGCCCGGTTTACAGTATGACGCATGCCATCCGGCTGTTCCACATACGTATCGATCTCGACCTCCATGGAAGTTCTTCCCACATAAGTCACATATCCCTTAAGTACTACGATCTCTCCCTCATAGATCGCATGCTTGAACTGAAGATTGTCCACTGCCGCAGTTACCACCCGATATGTCTCCGCATGACGCATAGCTACCACTCCGGCAACCTCATCCAGCCACTGCATCAGTGCTCCGCCAAAAAGTCTTCCGCCTCCGTTCAGATGCTGCTGCATGATCAGATGAACCTGCTCCGTCATCGATGCTTCTACCGTTTTTTTACGTCTTTCCTGTACCTCTGTCATTTCTCATTCCCCGCATTTTATCATACTTTTACTTTTTCAGTTGAAACCAGCCGATCAATAAAGATTTTTTACTTTAAAGTCTCGCTCCGCTTCTCTTCTCTGATCCTTCTTTGCAATATCCTGGCGCTTGTCATAAAGCTTTTTACCACGTGCCATGCCAATCTCTATTTTTACCAGGCTGTCCTTGAAATAAACCTTCAGTGGTACCAAAGTCAATCCTTTTTCCTTTAATTTAGCTTCGATCTTATTGATCTCGTAGCGATGCAGCAAAAGCTTACGCACACGAAGAGGATCTTTGTTAAAAATGTTTCCTTTCTCATAAGGAGTGATATGCATTCCATATACATAAACTTCTCCGTTTTCCACACGGACAAAGGCCTCCTTGATGCTGCATTTACCGGAACGTAAGGATTTCACCTCGGTTCCTGCAAGTGCGATCCCGGCCTCATAAGTATCCTCGATAAAATAATCATGAAAAGCCTTTTTATTATTTGCGATCAGTTTCATTCCTGTTTTTTTTGCCATTTCGCGCTCCCTCAGTCTTCCTCAGCCAGGACAAAATCCACGGTTTTCAGCATTTTATCCGCATCTGCCACACGGACACGGACCTTCTGCCCAAGACGGAAGATCTTTCCTGTCATGTCTCCCCGCAGTTCATATGCATCCTGGTCAAATACATAATAGTCATCTCGTAATGTATTGATATGGATCAGTCCTTCCACGGTATTCGGAAGCTCCACATAAAGTCCCCATCCTGTAACGCCGGAGATGATCCCCTCATACTCCTCTCCGAGATGATAGGACATATACTCTGCTTTCTTCAGCTTATCGGATTCTCTTTCTGCTTCGTCTGCACGCCGTTCGCACACACTGGACTGGCGTGCTACTTCATCCAGGATCTCCTTGTAATGCTCGGTACGTCCTTCCCTTACCAGTCTGCCTCTCAGACGGTCATGGATGATCCTGTGGATCTGAAGATCCGGATATCTTCGGATCGGAGAAGTAAAGTGGCAGTAATACTTCGCTGCAAGTCCGAAATGTCCGCTGCATTCCGTAGTATATTTTGCCTGTTTCATGGTACGCAAGGTCAGGCGGCTGATCTGTGCCTCATTGGGCATTCCCTCAATACTTTCCAGGATCTCCTGGATCTCACCAGGCGTGATCTCCTGTCCGGATTTCTGTATGTTGACTCCTTCATTATGAAGAAGCATCAGAAGACTTTCAATCTTTTCCGGATCCGGATTTTCATGCGTTCTGTATACAAAGGGATAATCTCCGGTGCAGTATTCCTGTGCCACAGTTTCATTGGCAAGAAGCATAAAATCCTCAATGATCCTGGTTGCCACATTGGCCTCATAGGGCTGCACATCAATAGCTCTTCCTGCCGCATTCAGGATGATCTTACTCTCCGGAAAATCAAAATCAATGGAACCTCTTGTATGCCGACGGCTACGCAGGATCCCGGAAAGCTCTTTCATCAAGAAAAACATGGGGATCAGAGCTTCATAGCGTTTCTTCGCCACCTCATCAGTATCTTCCAGAATATTTTTCACATCTGTGTAACACATACGCTCATCTACACGGATCACGGTTTCTGCGATCTTATGGGAAATCACCTTTCCTTTTTCATTAACATCCATCAGACAGCTTAAGGTCAGACGGTCCTGTCCCTGGTTCAGAGAACAGATACCGTTGGAAAGCCGCTCCGGGAGCATGGGAATGACACGGTCTGCAAGATAGACGGAGGTTCCGCGCTTCAGTGCCTCTCTGTCAAGGGCACTGCCGCCCTGAACATAGTTGCTCACGTCTGCGATGTGCACACCCAGATGGTAGATTCCATCATCCTTTGTCAGGGAAATGGCATCATCCAGATCCTTTGCATCCTCACCGTCAATGGTGACTGTAACAAGATTTCTGAGATCCAGTCTTCCATCCAGATCCGCTTCCTGTACATGATCCGGCACACGGTCAGCCTGACGAAGTACTTTGTCAGGAAATACACTTGGTATGTTAAAGCTCTTCACAATAGCAAGGATATCTGTTCCAGGTGAACGTAAGTTTCCCAGCACCTCCGTGATCTTTCCTTCCGGCTTCCGGTTTCTGGAGCCGTAATCTGTGATTTCTGCAACTACCTTGTCTCCGTCCTTTGCTCCCATGGAGTTTTTTCTGGAAATAAAGATATCTTTGGAAAATTTGGGGTTATCACTAATCACAAAGCCATAATCACGGCTGCTCTGGTATGTTCCCACGATTGAAGGCATTCCCCTTTCCAGAACCTTCAGCACAACGCCTTCCTGACGTTTTCCCTCTTTATGTCCGTTCCGTACAAGGATCTGCACCTTATCCTGATGCATGGCGCTTCCCGTGTCATTTTCCGGAATAAAAATATCCTGTTCCTGACCCTCCACTTCCACAAAGCCAAAGCCCTTGTAATGGCCAATAAAAGTTCCCTCCATGATGGTTCCGTCCTTCTCGGAGAAACGATATTCCTCATGATTCTTCTCTCTGCATTCTCTTCCCTTACGGCCACGCTCCGGCTTTTCTGCCTTCAGAGCTTCTTTATTCTTTCGTCTGTCTCTGCGCTTGCCGGAAACCTTGCTGTATCTTCCTTTATTATCTACTTCAGCCTTGCCCTGGGCGCAAAGCTCGTCCAGCACGTCAAAAAGCTCTTTTTTCTCACTCTTATCCAGCTGAAGAAGAGATGCGATCTCACGCAGGCGCATGGGCTTATACAGCGGATCTCCCAGAAGCTCCATTATAAACTTTTTTCTTTTTTCAAAATTTTTCGATCTTTTCACATTTTCTCCTGTTTCATATTTATATTTCATTTTTACCCTGTTATCATTCCGGAGGAAGGCTCACCCGTGCCCCTGTATCAACGCAAAAACACTCCTGCTGATTAACAAAAGAAGTCCCCATCCGAGTTTCTTCTGCATGCTAACGCAGCAAGAGTGTTACCAACTTCTGTTCTGCCCCTGGCAGATCAGATAATGTTCAGTACGATTGACAGTACAAAGAAAATAACTCCCATGATAATGGTACCTCTTACAAGACCACCTTCCATGGAACGGCCCTTATTCTTACCCCAGTAAGTATCAGCTACTCCGGCAATAGAGCCAAGACCCTGCTGCTTGCCCTCCTGCATCAGTACGACAACAGTCAGAGCGATACAATCTATTGCATAAATTACAGTCAGAATAATCTTCAAAATGTTCACGCGGTTACACCTCCTAATCAACTAGAGGTTATTTTACCATAGCTAAACCGGGATTTCAACCATTTTCCGTTTATTTTATGCAGGGCTTTTTCTGAGATTTTTTTGCAAAAGGATCTTTATATCTTCCAAGAGCTCCGAGCTGTTCGTGGATCCGCAGAAGCTGGTTATACTTGGCGTTCCGGTCCGAACGGCAGGGTGCGCCTGTTTTGATCTGGCTGCCATCGGCTGTGATTCGGTGCACCGTCTGCTTCAGTGCGGCGGAGAGCCCGGAATCAAGGTGTTCGGGCCGGAGATCTGCGGAGACGGCGCGCAGACGGGAACTGGAAAAGATTTTTTATTCACCGGAACGGAAGAAAAACAGGGCAGATTGTTTTGAAAGGAGTCATTATGAAAGATAACGATGGAAAACGGCTTAATAGAGCAGGAATCGAAATGCGCATTGTTTGAATTTTTTCATACTGCTTATTTTCCCGGAGAGTGGTCGTCAGAAATGATTTTGAATTGAGAAAGGAGAAAAATGAAAAACGTTGAACGGAGTGAAAAACAGGTTTCCCGCGGAAAAATATTTCCCTGTGGAAAGAGCGGCGGATCATGCAGGATGCGGAAACAGCGTTACAATATGAGTTGTTTTACATTGATGAAACTGTTCATGATGAAGACTTGCAAAAGAGGGATTTCATTCCGGCACAGGCAATTTGCGACCGGTCTTCTTTTACCTTTCTTCATTCAATTATTCAAATGTTTTCCCGCTCTTTCTTACTTTCCTGTTCCCTGTTCGATATTCTCACTCCGCAGGGTGAAAATAGATATTTTCACATTGATCGAGCTTCTTATCGTAATAGCGATCATCGCGGTTCTTGCCGGTATGCTGCTGCCCGCTTTAGGCATGGCGAAGGAAAAAGCCAAGCTGGCGAACTGTGTCGGAAATGTGAAAATGAATCTTCAGACACTGGCAATGTACACAATGGATTATAACGACTGGCATCTCGGCGGAGAAGTTTACTGTAATCCCGGCCTGACCGGCGATGATGCCGTTTATGCGCACGGTTTTCTGGCTTTCCTGATCTGGGGCGGTTACGTCAAGGCGGTTGATCAGAGAAACAAGGCTCCGTGGACTTATCTGCTTCCGAAAAGCTGGGGATGCACCAAAACATCGGATACCCGGTATTACAATGGAATGGTCAGGTCATGGTTCAGTTACGGGCTTGTCGGAGACTTTCCGGAGGATCGTGATCTGGCGGCTCAAACGGATGTCGCCTTTTTCAAGACCAATACCCGGAGATTTTCCTCGCCGTCGCGTATTCTTTATATGAGTGACGCATGGGCAGCCGGAACAAAGTGCCCTGTTCCCGTCTTTGACTGGCGGAGAAACCCGAAGCGCAATTATGGCATTGCCCTGAATCATCAGAAGAATATGGCTCCGATGGGATTTCTTGACGGTCATTCCGAGGGACTGAAATCCAATATCCTGAAGAATGAATATCAATGCAATGCCGTTTTGGTTCCTGTGCCGAAGTTCTGAT
>OGQP01002066.1_pt1 | contig 11014 bp, 9 predicted proteins | sample 1553251 | NCBI WGS metagenome assembly OGQP01 (sample SAMEA2580016, study PRJEB22360) | human gut metagenome | biome: human gut; feature: human-associated habitat; material: faeces | place: Denmark | collected 2008/2010 | reverse complement strand
TGAACAGCACCGGACATTGGGACGGCAAGGACCGTATCCGCGCATTGGCCGACCTCGTCCCCTGCAACAATCCGTACTGGCGGGAACTCTTCTACCGCTGGTTTCTCAGCATGACGGCGCACTGGCAAAACATCGACCGTCAGCATGGAAACAACACGTCTCCCCTACTGGTCGGAGCCCAAGGCTATCGTAAAAGTACCTTCTGCCGCATCCTGCTGCCACCCGAACTGCGCTTCGGATATACCGACAGTATCGACTTCAAAAGCAAGCAGGACGCAGAGCGGAGCCTCGGCCGCTTTTTCCTGATAAACATCGACGAATTCGACCAAATCAGCGTCAATCAGCAAGGTTTTCTAAAGCATCTGCTGCAGAAACCCGTGGCAAACCTGCGCAAGCCTTACGGCACCGCCATCCAGGAAATAAGACGCTACGCCTCCTTTATAGCCACCAGCAACCAGAAAGACCTGCTGACAGACCCCAGCGGTAGCCGCCGTTTCATCTGCATCGAAGTCACCGGCCCCATCCATACCAATGTCACCATCAACTACCGGCAACTCTACGCACAAGCCATGGATGCCATAGCCAAAGGTGAACGCTACTGGCTGGACGATTCCGACGAAGCCATCTTGAAACAGACCAACCGGGAGTTTGAACAGCCCACACCGTTGGAACAGCTCTTCCTCTGCCACTTCCATCCCGCCGAAAATGAAGAGGAAGGAGACTGGATGACCCCTATGGAGATTCTCTCCTTCTTGCAAACCAAGACCAAAGACCGACTGTCCATCAATAAAGTGGCTCTGTTCGGACGTGCACTCCACAAACTGGGTATCAGCAGCCGCCGGAAGACAAGAGGAACAGAATATCATGTAGTGAAAAAAGAATAATCCTGCCAATTAATTTGCTTCTACTTTCGGTTTGCGCTATCTTTGCGTTTCAAATCAAGAAGATATGAAAAAAGAAAGTCAAGTGATATTCGACCGGAATGCCGTAGAGTTTGTGACCGTAGCCGCCGAGTTTTGCAAGTTTCTGGAACAAGCGGAAGGGGTGAAACGTTCCGCGTTCGTCGATACCTCCTTAAAAATACTTCCGCTGCTCTACCTGAAGGCCTCCATGCTGCCCGAGTGCGAAACCATAGGAGACGAGGCGCCGGAAACATTCGTCACCGAAGAGACCTATGAGGTACTCCGCATGAACCTCGCCAATATCCTGGCCGAGAAAGACGACTACCTGGACGTATTCGTATCCGACATGAAGTATAGTGACCAGCCCATCACCAGGAACATTTCCGAAGACTTGGCCGACATATACCAGGACATCAAGGACTTTATCTTCGTATTCCAGCTGGGTTTCAACGAGACGATGAACGATTCGCTTGCCATCTGCCAGGAAAACTTCCGCCTCCATTGGGGACAAAAGCTTGTCAACACCCTGCGTGCCCTGCACGAGGTGAAGTATGCGCAAGGCGAGGATGAAGAGGAGGAAACCGCAGACTTTGAATATTAAATTATGGTTATCAAAAGAACAATAGATAAAGAAACAGTGAAAGACCTGCCCAAAGCCGCCTTTCCGGGACAGATACATGTCGTACAGACACCGTGGGAAGCGGAGAAGGCAGTCGCCTATCTGAAGTCCTGCCCGTTGCTGGGCATAGACAGCGAAACTCGTCCATCGTTCACAAAAGGACAGATACACAAGGTGGCCCTGCTGCAGATTTCCTCAGAGGAACATTGCTTTCTGTTCCGCCTCAACCTGACGGGACTGACTCTGCCGGTTATCACATTGCTGGAAAACCCAAGTGTAACGAAAGTAGGCCTTTCCTTGCGGGATGACTTCATGATGCTGCACAAGCGTGCTCCTTTCGAACAACATGCGTGCATTGAATTGCAGGAATACGTCCGCGCTTTCGGCATCCAGGACAAAAGCCTGCAAAAGATATATGCCATCCTCTTCGGGGAAAAGATTTCGAAAAGCCAGCGCCTTTCCAACTGGGAAGCCGAAACCTTGACCGAACCGCAGAAACTGTATGCCGCCACCGATGCCTGGGCATGCCTCAACATCTACAACAAGCTGCAAGAACTGAAACGGACAGGAGATTTTGAGATAGAAGCCAATAATAATGTGGTAATGTAATGCACATTATCACATTACCACATTAATCACATTATATATATGTACAAAGTATACCTTAAACCCAATAAAGAGGAGTCATTAAAGCGTTTTCACCCGTGGGTGTTTTCCGGCGCCATCGCACATTTCGACGGAGAGCCCGAAGAAGGGGAAGTTGTTGAAATCTACACGTCCAAAAAGGAATTCATAGCCAAAGGGCATTTTCAGATTGGCAGTATCGCCGTACGCGTACTGACCTTCCGTCAAGAAGAAGAAATCAATGCGGACTTCTGGAAACGCAAACTCAGCATAGCATACGACATGCGCCGCAGTATCGGCATAGCCGGAAACCCGACAAACAACACCTATCGCCTGGTGCACGGGGAGGGAGACAACCTGCCGGGGCTTGTTATCGACATTTATGCCCGCACCGCAGTGATGCAGGCACATTCTGCCGGCATGCACCTCGACCGCATGGCCATTGCCGATGCCCTTACCGAAGTGATGGGCAGCCAGATTGACAATATCTATTACAAATCGGAGACGACCCTTCCCTTCAAGGCCGACCTCTATCCGGAGAATGGTTTCTTGAAAGGCGGCAGCACGGACAATGTAGCCATGGAGTACGGCCTGAAGTTCCACATCGACTGGCTGAAAGGCCAAAAGACCGGTTTCTTCGTAGACCAACGCGAGAACCGTTCGCTACTGGAACGTTATGCCAAAGGCCGCAGCGTACTGAATATGTTCTGCTATACCGGCGGCTTCTCCGTATATGCTATGCGTGGAGACGCCAAACTGGTGCATTCCGTGGACAGCTCCGCCAAAGCCATCGACTTGACCAACAAGAACATCGAACTGAACTTCCCGGGTGACACCCGCCGCCTATGCAGAAGATGCCTTCAAATACCTTGACCGCATGGGCGACCAATACGACCTGATAGTTCTTGACCCTCCTGCTTTTGCCAAGCACCGCGATGCTCTGCGCAATGCCCTGCAAGGCTACCGTAAACTGAACGTCAAGGCTTTCGAGAAAATCAAGCCCGGCGGCATCCTCTTCACATTCTCGTGCTCGCAAGCCGTCAGCAAAGAAAACTTCCGCACCGCCGTGTTCACAGCCGCTGCCATGTCCGGCCGCAGCGTACGCATCCTGCACCAACTGACGCAACCTGCCGACCACCCGGTCAGCATCTATCATCCGGAAGGGGAATACCTGAAAGGACTGGTTCTATATGTAGAATAAAGGAAAAAGCAGGCTTTGTTAGCCTGCTTTTCTTAAATAGAGTTAATAAAAAGCAGAAATACGCCAAAACAGCATGTTATATAACATAAACCGTGTATATTTGCACTGTGTTTTTCATGGTATTAGATTTAAGGTTAATAAAGATTGGGTGTCTGGGATAGATACCCTTCTTTTTTTATAATACATTCCTTCCCAAAACCCATCCCTCATTAATCTCTTTCGTTGAAGAAAAAGCCGTACAGAACTTGTTTTTCTCCTAGTCTCATTGTACATTTGCATCTATTACATAATTCAAAACATAAAAAGCTAATATTATGAGCATCAAATTCCGACTCACTGCCATGCAATTCCTGCAATTCTTCGTTTGGGGAGCATGGCTGATTTCATTAGGTGGTTACATGGGCGGTACGTTACATTTTGAAGGCGGACAAATCGGAGCAATCTTTGCAACCATGGGTATAGCCTCACTGATAATGCCCGGACTGACCGGTATCATCGCTGACAAATGGATAAACGCCGAACGCCTTTACGGCATACTTCACCTCATCGGTGCCGGTGCTCTGATTTATGCTTCCACTGCCACTACGTACACCCACATGTACTGGGCCATGCTGCTCAACATGCTTGTTTACATGCCCACGCTATCCCTGGCCAACACCGTGTCCTACAATGCGCTGGAAAGATATAAAATGGATTTGGTGAAAGACTTCCCCCCCATCCGTGTATGGGGAACGGTAGGCTTTATCTGTGCCATGTGGGCTGTGGACCTCACCGGGTTCAAGGCAAGTTCGGCACAGCTCTATGTGGCAGCCATATCGGCCGATGAGGTGTCCGCAAACTTGTATGTCCCAGCCATATCGGCAGCCATGCTGGGACTTTATGCTTTCACTTTGCCAGCCTGCCCCCCCATGCGCAGCGAAGGAAAAACGATGCTCTCCGCTTTCGGACTGGACGCACTGGTGCTGTTCAAGCGCAAGAAGATGGCTATCTTCTTCTTGTTCTCCATGCTGCTGGGAGCCGCCCTTCAAATAACAAACACATACGGCGACCTTTTCCTGGGTTCGTTTGCTTCCATACCCGAATATGCAGATTCGTTCGGTGTAAAACACTCCGTCATCCTGCTCTCCATCTCGCAAATGAGTGAGACGCTGTTTATCCTTGCCATCCCCTTCTTCCTGAAACATTTCGGAATCAAGCGTGTTATGTTAATAAGTATGTTTGCATGGGTATTCCGTTTCGGGCTCTTTGCCCTCGGAGACCCGGGAAGCGGACTCTGGATGCTCATTCTCTCGATGATTGTCTACGGCATGGCATTTGACTTTTTCAATGTATCGGGCTCGCTGTTTACAGAAATGGAGGCACATCCCAGTATCCGTGCCAGCGCACAAGGCTTGTTCTTCATGATGACGAACGGTGTGGGAGCCATCATCGGAGGTTATGCCAGCGGAGCCGTGGTGGATGCCTTCTCGGTATATGCCGAAGGCGGAGGACTGGTAAGCCGCGACTGGACACCGGTATGGCTTATCTTTGCAGGATATGCTTTAGTCATTGGTCTGCTATTTGGAATGGTGTTCCGCTATAAACATAATCCGGAAAAAATAGAGAAAAACTGATTGAGAGTCAGGTTGATTTAATAGGTATGAATAAGAAAAAGATAGAACTACAAGTACTAAACATTTCCAACAGCCAGGCGCAAGCGGGTGCCTATGCCCTGGTACTGGGTGAAGTGGGTGGCAAACGCCAGCTTCCGATTATTATAGGTGCCACCGAAGCACAAGCTATGGTCATCGAGATGAAAGGTATTGTACCGCCCCGTCCGCTGACCCATAACCTATTTGCTTCCGTTCTTGAGGTGCTGGGTGTAAAACTGATGCGTATTCTTATCTATAAAGTAGACAACGGAGTATTCTACTCCTACCTTTACATGAAAGCCGAAGAGACTATTCTCCGGATTGATGCCCGTACCAGCGATGCCGTCGCCCTGGCATTGCGCATGAATGCTCCTATCTTTGTCTACGAAGAGATTCTCGAAACAGAATGTCTGAAAACCGGCGAAAGCACCACCGACCCTATGGGAGGCAGCGAGCCGGACAAAGACGAACTGTTGCAGGAAGACACAATAGGCATATTGAAAACAGCCCTGCAGAAAGCAATCGAAGAAGAGGATTACGAACGAGCCGCACAGATAAGAGACCAAATCAACCAACTCAAAAACAATTTGTAACATGCACGTATTCTATACTCCCGACATACAGACCCACGCAGAACTGCCCGAAGAGGAAGCAGCACATGCCGTACGGGTCTTACGCCTGCAAGCAGGCGACGAGGTTATGCTGACAGACGGAAAGGGCTGCTTCTATCGCGCCGAAATCAGTACGGCTACCAACAAACGCTGCCTGGTGAATATTCTGGAAACCCTTCCGCAAGCCCCCTTGTGGAAAGGTCATCTGCACATTGCCATGGCACCTACCAAGAACATGGACCGTACAGAGTGGTTTGCCGAGAAAGCGACGGAAATAGGGTTTGATGAACTGACATTCCTGAACTGCCGTTTCTCGGAACGGAAAGTCATCAAGACGGAGCGCATCTCCAAAATTCTGGTTTCTGCCATCAAGCAGTCGCTCAAGGCACGCCTGCCCCAACTGAATGAAATGACAGACTTCAACAAGTTCATCACACAGCCTTTTCCGGGTCAGAAATTCATCGCCCACTGTTATGAAGGCGAAAAACCGCTTTTGAAGGATATGGTACATCCCGGAGAGGACGCTCTCGTACTAATCGGTCCTGAAGGAGACTTCAGCGAAGAGGAAGTCCGGAAGGCGACGGAAAACGATTTTATCCCCATCAGCTTGGGAAAATCAAGGTTGCGTACAGAGACGGCAGCACTGGTTGCCTGCCACATCCTCAATTTACAGAATCAATGATACTCACTAAAACAAAAACTATATGAAAAAGAACCTATTCTTCCACTTCTCAGTACTGGCAATGCTCATCGTGCTGATAAGCGCTTGTTCGTCCAAAAAGCCAGAATACACCAACGTTATTCCTTCCGATGCCTCGCAAGTCATCGCTGTCAATTTAAAATCATTGGCAGACAAGGCCGGTACCAAAGATAAAGAGACTAAAGAAGCACTGCAAAAGCTGACAGATGCCTTGAAAAGCGATATGAATGCAGCTACTTTCCAACAATTGGAGGCTGTACTGAAAGACCCTGCCAAATCGGGAGTGGACGTCAATGCGCCGATTTATGTCTTCAACGCTCCCTCGTTCCCCTACACCACCATGGTAGCCAAGGTTCAAAGTGAGGATGATTTGCTGAAGCTTCTGGAAGTTACGGAGAAAGAACAGATAATCAGCCATGTGGCAGAAGCGGACGGTTACAGTTTTGCACAAATCAACAAGCGGGCATTGCTCGCTTTCACTCCTACCACGCTTATGATGGTGAACTACACCGGCACATCGCAACTGGAAAAAGTCAAAGAAGGAATTCCCGCCTTGCTGAAACAGACCGGAGAAAACAGCATCAACAGTAACACCGCTTTCAAGAAAATGCAAAAGCAGGATGGAGACATCAATATGCTCATCTCTCCTTCCAGCCTGCTGAGTGCATACGCCAATCCGCTGAATTACGGAATATCCCACAATATCGACCTGAAAGACTTGAAGATGCTGGGAAGTCTCTCCTTCGAAAAAGGGAAAATAGAACTGAAAGTAGAGAGCTATACCGAGAACACAGAATTGAAAGCACTTTTCGAAAAGCAAATCAAAAGTACTTGTCCCATCGAAAACACGTTCTTGAAGTATTTCCCAAAATCTACCCTGGCGCTATTCAGCATAGGTATCAATGGAGAAGAGTTCTACAATGTGCTGCAAGAGAATGAGCAGTTCCGCAACGATTTCTCCATTACCAAAGCCGCTGAAGTAAAAGACTTGTTCAGTGCTTTCCACAACGACCTGACCATAGGCCTTATCAATGTAACCATGAACAGCAATCCTTCTTTCCTGGCCTATGCCAGCGTAAAGAACGACGCTCCCTTGAAAGCTCTTTATGAGAAAAAGTCCGAACTGGGACTGAAACGCGGCGAAGACATCGTGAAATTGAATGAGAATGAATATGTCTATAAATCACGCGCTATCAACATATTCTTCGGCATACGAGACAAACAGATGTACGCCACCAATGACGAACTGCTGTATAAGAATGCATGCAAGACCGCTGACCCGTCTGCCAAAGAGACGGACTTCGCTTCCAGTCTGAAAGGCAAGCGCACAGCCTTTGTCATCAATGCGGAAGCCGTACTTGACCTGCCCGTTGTAAAAATGCTAGCTGGATTTGGCGGACAAGAGTATAGCACCTATTACTCGCTGCTCGGCAATATCTCGTATCTGGAAGCTGTCGGCAACGAGGACAAGGCAACCGTCACCCTGCAGCTGAAGAACAAGAATGTTAATGCACTGAAACAGATTGTGGACTTTATCAAGCAGTTTGCAGGAATGTAATTTAAGGATTAAGGATTAGAGATTAAGGATTAATACCACTCATGAATAGGATTCACCTACGGCAAACACTACCTCAAGTGTTTGCCGACCGTGATGCCATTACCTCAGACGTATGGCATCGGGACATTACGTTCCACAAAGGGAAACGTTATCTCATAGAAGCCGCTTCGGGCACCGGAAAATCATCGCTTTGCAGCTATGTTTACGGCTACCACAACGATTATCAGGGAATCATCAACTTTGATGAGCGCAATATCCGTTCACTCTCCGTCAATGACTGGACAGATATACGCAAACACTCCCTCAGCATTCTTTTTCAGGAGTTGCGTATCTTTCCCGAACTTACCGCCATCGAAAACATACAACTGAAGAACCGGCTTACCAACTTCAAAAAAAGGAAAGAAGTCCTTACCCTATTCGAGGCAATCGGCATTGCCGACAAGGTAAACGAGAAAGCCGGGAAGCTATCTTTCGGCCAGCAACAAAGAGTCGCCTTTATCCGCAGCCTCTGCCAGCCTTTCGACTTCATCTTTCTGGACGAACCCGTCAGCCATCTGGATGACGAGAACGGAACAATCATGGGCAGGCTGCTGACAGAAGAAGCCAGCCGCCAAGGAGCGGGAATCATAGTGACTTCCATCGGCAAACATCTGGAATTGGATTATGATGAAATTTATCAATTATAAATGTGGCTAATATGAACCGACTTGTTTGGAAACTTCTCCGCCAGCACATCAGTGTCGGACAGTTGGCAGGCTTTTTCCTCGCCAATCTCTTCGGCATGATGATTGTATTGCTGAGCGTACAATTCTATCGTGATGTCCTTCCCGTTTTTACGGAAGGGGACAGTTTCATGAAGAAGGATTATATCATTGCTACCAAGAAAATCAGTACTTTGGGCAGCTTTGCCGGGAAAAGCAATACCTTCTCCAAAGATGAAATAAAAGACCTGAAAGCCCAACCTTTCACCAAAGGGGTAGGCACGTTCACTCCTTCCTTGTTCAAAGTCTCTGCCGGACTCGGTATGCAGGAAGCCGGTATCCGCTTGTCGACAGAGATGTTTTTCGAGTCTGTACCCGACGAATATGTGGATGTCAGTCTGGACAAATGGCATTTTGATGAAGATACCCGGATAATTCCCATCATCGTTCCGCGCAATTATCTGAACCTCTATAACTTTGGCTTTGCACAAAGCCGGAGTCTGCCGAAACTCTCCGAAGGTTTGATGAGTCTGGTACAGATGGATATCATGATGCGGGGCAACGGACGTGTGGAACAATATAAAGGCAACATTGTAGGATTCTCCAACCGGCTGAATACCATTCTCGTCCCCCAATCCTTCATGGACTGGGCCAACAAGAATTTTGCACCGGAAAAAGAAGCTGAACCGTCCCGACTTATTGTGGAAGTGAAGAATCCTACCGACACAGCCATCACCGACTATTTCCAGCAAAAGAATTACGAAACCGAAGGCAACAATCTGGATGCCGGAAAGACAACTTATTTCCTGCGCCTCATTACAGCTATTGTCATGGGAGTAGGACTGTTCATCAGCATTCTGTCATTCTACATCCTGATGCTGAGCATCTTCCTGCTTCTCCAAAAGAATACGGTAAAACTGGAAAACCTGCTGCTGATAGGATATAGCCCTACGCGGGTAGCCACGCCTTATTATATACTGACAGTAGGGCTGAATGTACTGGTACTGCTCCTCGCCATCGGCTGCGTGGCATGGGTACGCAGTTACTATATAGAAGTAGTCCAAAACCTCTTCCCGCAACTGGAGAGCGGTTCACTGCTTCCATGCATATTGACCGGTTGCCTATTATTTTTTGCTGTATCACTGCTGAATATTTTGGCAATAGGCAAAAAAATTATCAGTATCTGGAAAGGGGGAAAATAAAGATGGGAAAAATCCATCCAACAGATATAAAGTTCATGGTAGTGTTGGTATTATGTCTCAGCATGGCATTTCCCATCTCTGCCAATGACTTTCTATTCACTTCCATTGACACCTCGCACGGTCTGAGTGATAACCAGATACGCTATATCCTCCAACTTCCGGACGGAAGAATGGTATTTACCACCACCCAGAACGTCAATCTGTATGATGGAGCCAACTTCACCTCTCTGCAGCCTACCCCCGAATATATATATCCGCTGAAACAATACAAGGGCTTCTACCATGTCTATCTGAGCGGTGATTCCCTCTTGTGGATAAAGGATTACCAACGGCTGATGTGCATCAATCTCCATAACGAGCGATACATTGCCAACCTGGACTCCGTCTTTCAACAGAAAGGTATGCAGCATCCCATAGAGGATTTGTTTGCGGACGAACGGGGGCTCGTCTGGGTAATCAGCCATGGCGAGCTGTTACAGCCGGAACTTTCCTTCCGATTGAAACTGTCTGAAGGCCGAGGAACAATACAAGACCTGACTGCAGACGAAGAATCTCTGTATCTGTTCCATGACACGGGAGAAATCGTGTGCTATGATGTAAAAAACGGAAAACAACAGTATGACATTGCCGCATATCCCCGGACGGAACAAGAGAAGTTCCAAAACACCTCCCTCATACTCAGAGGAAAAAACGGGTTCTATCAACTGCGCAACGGCTCTAAAGGAGGATTTTTCCATTTCGACCTCCATAAGCGAGCATGGGAGAAGCTGATGGAAACAGAGTATACCCTCAATACACTGATGATCTCCGCAGATGAGAAAGCATACATCAGCTGCATCCGTGGCTTTTGGATTATTGACCCCGAAAAGAGGACACGCCACTACATGCCCACCTTGAGGACCCGAAAGGGCAACGTCCTTGCTACAGAAATCAGTACGATTTTCCAGGACCGGCAAGGAGCTTTATGGCTCGGAACATTCAACAGAGGATTGCTGTACTACCATCCGGCCTTATATAAGCACATCCACATAGACAAGAAGGATTTCCCCCTATCACTTGAAAGAAATACAGCCGTAGCAAACTTTACGGAAGACCGGGACGGCAACATATTCATAAAGGACCGGACAGCTATCTATAAGCTCGACCTGCAGGAAGACGGCAACCGGATACTCATACCGGTAGAAGCATCCACCCTGCCCAAAGAGCTACAAGGGGAATACGGTTCGGAAGCGGCATTCGTGTCACATGACGGAACGCTCTATTTC
>OGQP01002058.1_pt1 | contig 11046 bp, 7 predicted proteins | sample 1553251 | NCBI WGS metagenome assembly OGQP01 (sample SAMEA2580016, study PRJEB22360) | human gut metagenome | biome: human gut; feature: human-associated habitat; material: faeces | place: Denmark | collected 2008/2010 | reverse complement strand
CCAGTCGGCTTCAATCTTCGGAATCCTGCGGCGTATCACCGTAGAGACTGCCGGGTCCGATGTGCCCGGGGTTGATGCCGGAGTCCCGGAAGCCGCATAGGTGGCCTTGCAGACAATCGTGATGTCATCACCTATATAATTGCGGTCAATCTTATATACATTCTTGTTCAGTGATACAAACTCCCAGTCGTTGTCACCCGCTCCTGTGGTTATCGCCTCCAGCGCTCCCGTAGACAACAGACGGTACCAGAAGAACTTGCATTTGCCCGTAGCCGTCACATCCGTGTCGCCTACCATCAGTTTAGCCGTGATGGTCTGTGCGGTGATGTCACGCACCGGGTTCCAGTCCAGCGTGGACGGGCTGTCTATCGTCAATACGGGGATCGCATCCGTACCGTCAACCGCGCGGACAAGACGGCTCATCTGAAAAGTAAACAGCTGTCCGGTACGTGTGTCGGCATATTCCGCGTAAAACTCCAGCGTGACGGGTTTTAGGACGGTGACATTTTTTTTCATTGTGATCTGTCCCTTGCTGTCACCGGACTCCGTAATGCTGTAGCCTGTGTTTGTCGATGTGATAAGTGTGCGTGTGGTTCCGATGCGCTCGTACCACTTCATGTTGGTCAGCCTGGAGTTGACCGCCCCGATTTTAGTCACCGCTTCCGGATCGGTGGCGTTGCACCGCGGAAACAGGACCAGCGGTGTCAGCGTATAGTCCGGAGTGTATTCAGCTTTGTCAGCCTGGTAGACCTGCATGTCCGGCACGCTGCCCACCACCTCGATGTTACAACTGGTTTGTAACAGCCGGTAGTTGATTTCTATTTTTCGTTGCTTTGTTGCCATTGTATAAAACCATTTTAAAATGTTACAAAATTCTCCGCCACTTCAAACTGCTGCCCGTCACGCAATAACGCCTGTGCTTTAAACGTACACACCCGCATGTTGGTATAATTCGGTCCGAGATCATCTATCGTCAGAGGAAGATTTTTCCCGGCGCCGGCACGCTTCACCGCCCATGCGTTATCTTCTGATACATTCCCGGTATCACGCGTCCAGCTCACATCAGCGTCAAGTATATGATCTGTCACGTCACGGTTGTACAGCTTGCCGGTAATATATAGCGTTGTGGAAAAAGTCTCGATATCAAAATACCACCCCTTTGTGCTGCCGATCTCTATCGTAAATTCCGGGTTCCCTTCCAGCATCGCCCATCCGGCCGCCGCATATTGCGGTTCGTCGGCTGTTCCCGTCATCAGGCACTTCCATTTGCAGCCGTAGTGCCAAACCGTGTCCGCCCGCTCCTGCGTATTGGTGTAAGGATTGTCAGAGGACGCGACTTCGGCCGACCAAAAGCCACGGTCCACCAGTTCCTGTACGGGCAGTCCCTGCCAGTCCACACGGTAAAGTTCACCGAAGATGCCGGCACGGGCGAATATGTACGAGTGCTTATAGTTGACGGGGAGATTGTCAAACAAATCCAAATTGGGCAAACGCCCCAATATCATGTAATAGTTGTTCTGTTCCAAGACAGGCTTCGTTACTCCTTCCAGCCAGACAAGACATTTATCCGTGGTGGCGGACAAATACCAGTAGCTTTGCCTGTCCTCATTGAAGGCGTTTCCTCTTCTGGTAATGATCGTCAACTCTGTGGGAGGATAGTTTTTACCGCCCGGCACCTCACTGTCCGGGTATGACAACACCGAGATGGAGTTGGCCGGGACATTCTTGGACAGCACGCGCATCCACGAGGCGTAATACTCCCCCGTTGAAAAGAGGTTGTTTACAATCCCGTACACTATATCACCCTCCTGGAATGCGGTGAAGTCATTCTCCCAGCGCTTGCGCAATTTCAGGGTATAAGTTCCGTCGCTCTCTAAAGCCACGGACTCAATGACTCCGTTCTCGGAATATGAGGTGTCGCCTTCCTGTGCGTTCAGACGGTTATAGATGATTTCCTTGAACACTGCGGAGCCGCGTACCTCAAGACGCTCGAACTGACCGCGCCCGTCAGGATAGATACCGGCACCTTTACCGGCAATCATGGAGTCGATGAACTCGCCGAACTTCAATAAGAAATTTGTTCCGTCCGCTTGATCCTTACGAAGGAACATTACTAAGGAGCGCAATGCGGAATACACGTTACTATCCGTGGCCGGTGTAGAGTCATTCCTTCTTATCACATACACACCGCTGCCACCATCGCCCGTATAGGTCTGTCCCTTCAGGGTAAGGCTCTCAACCTTTTCCTCCAGCTCCCCGATACGGGAATAGGCGGCGGTTTCCCCGACAGTATAAACAGGTGAGTCAAAGGAATAATCAAGATTGAATTCAAATCCGATAACCCTTGACTGTCTTCCGTTCTCGAAATAAGCCTTGTTGATAAGGTTGACCTTTTGACCGATGCCATAGAAATTATGAACGCCATCCTCACGGTATGCGTCATTTGACATCATCGTGCAGCCATAGGTACTCGGGTCTATCTTGGATTTGGCAGCGTACTTTTCAGTCTTTTCCTTCAACTCCTGCTCGGCGGCACCCACAAGCCCCAGTTCGGTTATTTTCGTGCTGTCCCAGCCGGAAAGCACATATTCATCTCCATCCTGGGGAAAGAGCACATCACCGGGAAGCGGTCTGCCATAGTCCTCATTCCTGACTATCTCCCAAAGCTGTGCCTCAGGGTTCCATCCGCCATCCTCCAATTTCTCCGGCTTTCCCTCAGGATTGAACTTCACGGCAAACTCCAAACCGTTGAGAAGCCCGGATGCGAAACGTATCCTCAGCTCCTGACCGGGGAGGATATATTTCTCGGAAAAGTTAACACCCGTGTCCCTAAAGCGGTAGGCATTCCATTTTTCCTCGGTGGTTGTGCCGTCCTCATTCTCCACCTTGTCCGTCACTTCGATAGTGGCAATATCCGACATTGTACCGGTACGTCGTGGATAGATATCATCAAAAACAATAACCTGCTCAATGGCTTCCTCTGTAACCATATTAGGATAGGCATCAATATAAGGAGTTCCAGCAGGCAGCATCAATCGTCTTTGAACGACACCATTCACAACTACTGATTCATCCACCGGACGATAATTGGAAGGTATGTTCCTTGTAGAGCCAAAAGCATAGATACGGGTTGCATAAGCGGATTGCGAGTCGGTGCGTGTCATTTCCTCTACATTTACACCGATCTCCCAATTAACAGGATCACCGAACTCACAACGCCCGAAATGGATGATGTTTTCAGTCACCCAACATTCGCAATCCCATTTCTTCGCCATCTCAAAACAAGCGTCAAGGATGTTGATGTTGTCGTAACTCATCAACTGGGACTTGTTCTCTACCGTACTGTCAATGGAGAAAACAAAATCCTGTCCTTTGTATGTGTAACCAAGAGCTTTCAGATTTCTAAGGACTATACCGGCTTGTACGTCAAGCGGGGCGGTCAGGTTCCAGGACGCCTCCTGTCCGGTCGTCTCCGGGGTATATTTGAAGATTTTGTTTTTCCATTTCCAGTAATAGGCATCAAGTCTTAATTCGTAATCGTAGCCGGCGGTATTGGTGTTGAATGCGGGCTTCTGCAAGTCGCACACCTCGAACAATCCGAAGTTACATTCCACGTATGAGCCAAGTTTGAAATATATGGGATTATCCAAGGAGAACTTTAACATGATGTAATCCTCCTTCATCAGAGTGAACTTACGCTTGCAGCCTTCATTGATCAGAGTTGTAAGCTGGATAGCACCGGATATGTCTTTGATGTCGATTTGTTCCATGTCTTCAAAGTTCGGGGATAAAAAAAAGAGTGCCCAATTTTGAGCACTCACATACACGACAATAAAACCAATGTCGTGAATTAGCTTCTGTTTGCCGGATTTGGCTCGTTAAACTTGGCTGAAATTTTTCCGAAAGTTCGGTCTAAACTCTGTGCGTAAGTGACACTCTTGCCAGTATAAATAAGATGGTAAACCTCGCTACTATTAGCAGGAATCTGAATATCAACCACACCTTTATACAGCTCATCAAAGAAAGCTTTCTTCTTTGCTTGATAATCAGACTGAGAATTACTCTCGATAGTGAACGAAAGAGTTATTTCCCTCTCATCGACTTTAGGATTATTGATTATTACCCGTTTCCCATGTTCAAGTCGGCTTTTGTTCTCAATAAAATCCTTCATGGGAGCGGATGCCCCAATAACATCAAGAAACCCCTCTCCCATTCTCACACCCCATGTTGTATAAGCGTTTTCGCCATTAATTAATAATTCATCCATAGACTATAATTTTGCTGTATTCTTTTTAACTTCTGCTATATCTCTTTGCATCTGTTGAATAGGTTTGACGATTGCCCCTGTATTTTCTGAAATCTGTACCAGTTCAAGATAAGATTGCGCTATCAAATTCCTCGTATCATCAGCAATATTTCTTGTTTCCGTATTTATGGAAAGTAGAGCATCTGCTTTTACTGTCAGTAGATTAAGTGATTGAGATTGAATAATATTCTGATTTTTTATTTCTTCTCCTGCAATCTGCAATGCTGTAAACCTACCGTTCAACTCTTCGCCAGTATCTTGACTCATTGCCTGAAAACCTTTGGATGAAGCTGACTGGGATGTTGATTCTTGCGAAATCTTGTCATATCCGGTTGCTGCGGCAAGCTCGTCACGGAGCTTCATGGCTTCGTCCACCATTTCGTTCCAACCCATAAAATCACCGTCACCATTCAGCAGTTTATCCATTTCATCAGAATCCAATGTACCGTCATTTTTCATGGAATTGCCGAATCTGTCATACCATGCTCTCAGTTTGTCACTAAACTGTTCACCGATGGCATTTGACAGCATCGCCTGCATGAAATATTTGGATATGTCATCAGCAAAATCCTCCGCACTCTTCTCCATATCCATCAGACTGCTTATAAAACTGTCATACATGGAATCGAATGACATTCCGATCAGGCCCTCATAAAGACTGTCGGTCAGTTCTTCCAGTTTTCCTGCCTGTTCTATATAATCATCCAGCTTGTCGGTAACACGCTCACCGTAACCTCCCTTACCGGAAGATTCCATGATATCCCATAACCATACGTCCGACCGTAGAGCCTTCATCTGTTCGGGGGTCAGATTCCACAAGGAATCGGTGCCGGAGAAATCCTGCATGCCGGTAGCTTTTCTTGCGTGTTCCAGCATTTCATCCGTCCATTTCAGATAATGCTGCCAGCTGCCGTGGCTCTTATGATATCCGGCTTGCTCCTTTGCTATTTGCAGATAGTTTTTATTGACTTCCTCCTGATACTTTACAGCTTCCCTGTAAGATTCAACCGATTTCATTCCCTTGCTTGCCTTCATCTCGTCAGTCAGATCCTCGATGGCCGTTTGCAAAGTTCCATTCCTGTCCGTCAGCCTGTCTATCGTTTCCTGTACTTCCTTGGCGTTTCCACCTATTCCAAACAAGGAGTTGAAGCCTCCGAATGAGATTGCGTTCAGGATGTTTCCTATGCCGTTCCTCAATGACTTGCCGATTGTGACAAACAAATCCCCTGACAAGACATCACCGATAATTCCACTGACAGCGTTCAGAACAGCATCAAGCAGACCACCGACAAGATCACTTAATCCGTCTTTGAGTACGTCAATGATGGACAGAATCCATCCGACAATGGGGACCTCCTTAAGAGATTCTGACGTTTTTCCTATGACATCCTTGAATCCGTTCACGGTTTTGATAATTCCGCTATATGCGTTATACAATCCACCGGATGAAATCTGCTGCAAGCCTCCCAACAAATTTTCCATGCTTGCTTTCAGTATGGTGGCAGTATCAGTCACATTACGCTGGGCCTGATTGGCGATATCAGTCTGTGTCTTCACATTGGCGGATGCAATGTCAGCATTCTGCCGTGCTGTTTCAAGAGCGTTTGCTGCGGCTTGTTTCTCACTTTCCGTTCCGCCCTTCTGCGCTTTGGTGTAATCATCCTGTGATTTCTTTAGTCTTTCCAAAGCAGCTGTTTCAATCCCTATGGCACTGATACGATTCTGTTCTGCTATTTGATAGGCTTTTACATCCTCTCCAAGTTTCTTGAAGTTGACTCCACTTGTACCACCCAAAGACTTTTCCATCTGGCTGATGGCGTCAATCAATGATTTTTGGCTTGCCTGATCGGAGTTCTTGAACTTGTCAGTCCGTACATATTTTTTCGCTTCGTCCAAGGCAGGCTTTATCATGTCGGAAAACATGGAACCAAACTCACCGAACACAGTAACCCAATCTATATTGGCTTTTATGGCTTCTGTTTCCTTGTTCTGTATGGCAACATCACGTTGTTTCTCCAGTAACTTTACTTGTGCACTATTAACACCGTTTTCTTCCTGTGCTTTCCTTATTTTTTCCGCATACTCTTGGGCGATAGCCAATTTCTGCTGCTGGAACGTGCCATATTCTTTCAAGTAGTCGTTCAAAGCCTGTTGTTCGGCTTTCAGCTGTCCTTCAGTTACATCGGAAATATCTTTATCTCTCATACTTTCGGCATTGGTATAAGCTTCTGAAATTTTCTGTGCCTGCTTGTCGGTCAGCTTACCGTTACCGGCTTTGCTCCATTCTTCCTCCTGTTTTCTTATCGCATCAATCTGTTTCTGATAATCAAGGTCAATCTGTTTCAACTTCTTTTCCGTGCCTTCTCTCATCAGGTTGATTTCATCCTGTTGGTTCTGACGGTGAAGTGAAAGAAGTTGTTCGGCTGTCTTTTTTTGTTCTTTTTTTTGCTTTTCAGCAGCTTTTTCCTGCTTGGTCAAAGAACTACCAGTAATACCGCCCAAATTTTTATAGGCTTTTTCAGTTGTTTCTACTCGTTTCTTAGCTTCTTCATACAGCTTTGAAGTAAACTTGGATTTATTCTTTTCTATTTCAGAAAGTTTCTTCTTAGCATCATCCCAGTCTTTCTTCGCTTTCTCATAATCCTGCTTGTAGGTAGTTTTATTCTTCTCTGAATCAATTCGGGTTTGCTTGACTGATTTTGCTGTATCTATAAGTGTTTTTATGTCTTTCACATTATAGATTGCTTCATCAGACAAAGTACCCTTAATATCAATAGGCAAACGAAGTTTCACAGTTCCATTTTCCCCCTTTCCTCTGATACGCTTCTCCAACTCAGAGATGTAGCGGTCAAACTCATTAGTATTAACATCTTTAAGATTGGAAATGAACTGTTCGGAGATGCCTTTGCCTTTTTCTTGCAGCATGACATCACGCATAGCACGCAATTCTTTTAGTTTCTTCACATATCCATCAACGCCTTGCTGACCGGAAAGAGTTTTCAGCAGATTCTCGTAATATTTGATTTCAGATTCAATGTTAGAAAGTTCCTTGGTTTGCTTTTCTCCGGCACGTTTCGCATCTTCTTCCGTTATCTGTTGCTTTAGTTTAAGTATATCAGCCAACTTAATGGTTTCGATGTCATATTGAGCGAATATCTTAGGGTATTCTTTTCTTAACTCCGCTAAACTTCGACCTCTTTGTAAATCCGACAACGCTATATCACGAGAACTTTGTACGAGGGAATCAATCTTCTGTTTGTGTTCTTCTTCTTGCTTTTTAGCTTCTTCTTGCTGTTCATTAAACCTTCTCTGTGCCTTTTCTGCTTCTGTTGCCGAATCGCGGAAAGCCAACATTGCAACTCCAAGTCCTACTACAGCAGTAGCCAACAACACATAAGGATTGGTAAGCATTGCAGCGTTTAAAGCTAACTGCGCTTTTCGTGCCAATAAACGGGCATTGGTAAGTCCAATCTCCACAAGAGTATGTTTACTTTCGGCAGCAGTAACAAGCATCACTGCGGTCCGGTATGTACCATAAGTAACCACTAATCCAGCCAAGATTCTACCTACTGTTTCATAATTCTGAATCAACGAAGTTGTCATTTGAATACCGTCCATGATAACACTTTCCGACTTTGTTCCCAATTCGTTAAACACGGAATCCAAAGCATCCTGCATCATAGACAACTGACCATTGATAGTCTTTGAAGCATTCTCAGACATATTATAGAACTTACCACCTGCGGAAGTTGCATCAATGAATGCCTGTTGAACCATTTCAGCGGAAACAGCACCTTTGGACATTTCATCTTTCAAAGTTGCGATAGATTTTCCGGTCTTTTCGGAGATAATCTGTAACGGGTTGAATCCAGCGTTTATCATTTGATTCAAATCCTGCCCCATAAGTTTACCCGCTGCTGACATCTGTGAAAATGCCAAAGTTAGCGAATTGAACTTACTGGATTCCCCCATAGAAATATCACTAATGGCTTTCAAGTATTTGATAGTGTCTTCTGCTTGTATGTTAAATCCAAGCATCATCTTTTCTGCTCCAACCATATCTGACATAGTAAGTGGAGAAATCTTAGCCAGCTCCTTGATTTGCGGAATCAGTTGTCCTGCCATATCCTTTCCAACCATAGTCTCAATAGCGGTCTGCATGGATTGAAATTCTCCACGAACACGAATCATTTCAGAACCTAATGCCTTTAATACTCCAGCACCACCAATAACCGCCAATGCTTTCTTCCAAGAAATAGCGATACCGTTGTTACTCTCTACGATTTCCTTAGCATTATCATTGTAAAGGGCGTATTCATCCCGAAGTTTCTTTACGGAAAGACGCGCTTCGGCTTGTTGTTGGGTTAATCCAAATAAAGCTGCCTTTTCTTCATCAAGAGCTTTGCGGGCAGCATTGTATTCTTCTAACTTGCTATTTGCTGATAACGGATTCCTTTTCAATGCTATACGATAAGCATCCCCAAGTCGTTTTACATCCGCTTCAATATCCTTAACTACCGCTTTTTGAGCAAGAATCTTCTCTGTGAATCCATTCACGGCCTGGGAAGCATCGAAGATTTTCCTTTTGAATCCCGTTTCCATCTCCGCTCCAGCTTTGGCTGCATTAGTCACCAACTCATCCAATCTTTGGTTGGATGCAGCAAGTTGGGCATTCAAAGCCTTGAAAGCAGCAGGAGTCTGCGTGCCATCCATGCTCATTAACTCCTGCTTTAATTTTGCAATTTCATTACGAAGTCTTACAACTTCTTCCCAGTCACTACCTATCTTAAAATATAATTTTGACATATCTATTTCTTTTTCCTACGATTAGCCAATTCCTTACCACTGATTCTATTCACCTTCTGACCACCATATACTGCGCGTAATTTATCCCGTTGCATCATCAGCAGATTCCGATAAGGGATAATCTCAAACACTTCTGTATAACTCAGATGCAGCGTGTCAATCAAATGGGCTATCTGCCCGAAGAACGTTGTGTTTCCTACTGTTTCGGTCTTGCTGCCAGCATCGACACGTTCCTCATCGAGCTGACACACTGAAAAGCCGAAATATCCATCATAGAGAAACAGACTTCCAAGGCATCTTTGACTTCTTCAAAAGTGCCGTTCTCCAATTCTTTGACCAAACTATCATTCCCGCAGATAAAGCATGAAATACCTTTCAGCATATCTTCAGTAGCTTCAGGAAGCTCTTTAATAGCTTCCATGACATTATCTCCAGTCATGCCGATATTGGAAAAATGATGAATGGCACGACAGATAATTTTAATTGTAGGAGGTTTAATGGTATAAACCATCCCTCCTATCTCCACATTCATGAAATCCAGCCCTAACAAAGCATCAGAAACCGTTTTTGCTACTTGATTCATATTCTTAAACTAAAAGGGGGAATGGTATATATCCATCCCCCGGTTATCACTCTTGTGCTTTTACCAATGTTATCTCTTTTTTAAGAGTGGTATCAACTTCAGAAGGAGTGGTTTTAATATCTCCTGACTGAGTGACGTACCCCACTTTCGACACTTCATAGTGAACGGTAGCCCCAGCATTCACCTGCTTTGACTTGACCGTTGCACCGTCCAGCTTTACGGTCGCATCGGAAGGAGTAGGTACAATGGTTACTGTAGTTCATGCCTGCAAAGCTTTAATCTGCCCTTCTTCATAGTTATACTCAGAAGAAACACCTTCGATTCCCGGTTCCTGCACCAAGCCTTTTACAGCGATTGCAATTGCCTTATCCGTATTGGCTTCACGGGAAACAATACGGCATTTTGGGAAGATGAACCAAACATCATCATCGGTCAGACAGAACAATGCTTTGTTGATAATAACTTTATCCAAAGCACGCTTCCAACCTACATCTTTAGATGTTGCCTGAATAACATCGCCACCCATGAACGCTTTCTTGGTCTTCCAGTCATATTGTCCGATAGAGAAAGCGGGCGATACTTCTCCCGGCACATCATCGTAACGGTAATTCTTTCCCGTTAATTGGTTCTTGTACCCGGTGACAGAGGCTTCCGTTTCCTCAATCTGCCACGTTTCCCCGTGTACATTCAAAACCTCATCTTTCGCTTTGATAGCGGCTTGAATCAAAGTCTTTGCGATTTCGGGGGTAATGTCTGCCGTTACCTTATCAATGTCGGCAAACAAGATTCTTTTTATTCCTACTGCTGAAATCATAATCTTATAGTTTTACATTTATTACTTCAAATAAAATTCTCACATTCACGTAATGGCATTTCAAAGCTGCATCCGCTTCCGCGCCAATTGATTCGATAGAGTAACGATAGGTTGTACCGTCATAGGTGCTTACTACATCATCAAGCAGCTTGCCAGCCTTTCTTTCAAGTTCGTTAAGCCGGATTGTGTTCGCTTCATTCTCGCTTAAATTGGGTACACATAGATTCACTTCTGCGAAAGATTTCTTCCAATACTTTCCCGGCTGTTGTTTCTTCGTGTGGATGACAATCCTTTCGGACTTCAATTCACCCGTCAACGTTTCACCATCAGGCACTATATCTATTCCGAAAGCCTTGCAGTCCCGATAGAGAATGTTTCCTATGTCGGTAGTTACTATCATTCCACAATCTCCCAATCTTCTGCAAATACATCACTGATAGACGGAACCCATGAATCAGCGCGTCCGGTATTCTCGTTGTAGATAAGACACTGGCTTGTATAGTCAATAAATCCCTTACCTTTCAGAATAAGGTCTTT
>OGQP01002053.1_pt1 | contig 11091 bp, 10 predicted proteins | sample 1553251 | NCBI WGS metagenome assembly OGQP01 (sample SAMEA2580016, study PRJEB22360) | human gut metagenome | biome: human gut; feature: human-associated habitat; material: faeces | place: Denmark | collected 2008/2010 | reverse complement strand
GCCCACAAAACCTGACAGGATCGGAAGGAGTGTGCAGAGAAAGGTTTCCAGATTCATGTTGTAATCCGGTGAGGCGGACGGGTTCTGGTGAAGCGGCAGGATCTGGATCACCGGTGGCAGTTTCTCATATTTGGGATAAAGATGGGAAAAGATCTGTACAAGAAGCCGGCAGTTGGCCGGAAGGTTGGTACGGATCGTTTCAGAAGAACCGGAAGACAGGATGTCCTCAAAAAGGCTCAGGACCTTCTTTTCCACATCAAGAGAAAAAGTTCCACGGTAAAAGGGAAAGGCTGGAAGCCTGAGAAAACCCTCCCGGGAAATGACCTGCTGGGAGCTGATAACACCCAGAAGCTCCTGTATATATTTGCGGTTGTAATATATTTCTTTTCCGATTTTTTCTATTTTATATAATTCCATCAGTTCCCTGCGTTGGGAAGGATTGATCCGGAGGGAATCGCAGAACTGGCGCACAAAATCAATACCGGGAAGACGTTTCCCTGTGATCATACGTTGTAGCGAGGTACGGTCAAGTCCCGAAGAAGCAGATAACTGATAAACGTTTTCTCCTGTATCCTTTAGGTATTCCCGGCATTTGTTGCTGAAATCAGACATAGTAGTACTCCTTTTGGTGCTTATATGACATTATTATACGAAAACAGATCATGAATTGCAATAATTTGTAAAAAAACAAGGCACAATTAGAAGCACATATTGCGCAGGTCTTTCTTTGAAAATAAAATGTTAATATCAGAAAGAGCATGAGGGAGGAAAACACGGCAATGGCAGTGATGACGATCGCGATATGTGATGAAATACGAAAGGATGCACAGAAGCTGTACAGGCAGCTTTCCACACTGGTCCCTGATGCAGAGCTCCTTCTGTATCGGACCAGAGAGAGTCTTCTGAAAGGACTGGCAGAGGGACACAAGATCTGCGATCTGATATTTCTGGGGCTGGATGGTGATCAGGGCAGGAGTCTGGAAACTGTACGGACAATGCGCCTGAAAGGACATTATATCCCGGTTGTGCTGGTGGCAGAGAATGAAAAATTCTATAAAGAAGCATTTGAAGTGTTTGCCTATAACTATCTGGTCAAACCGGTTGAAAGTGGAGAACTGGAACATGTTCTGGTACATATCCTGGAGGTATGCAGGCGTGAAGGCGGAAGAGCGCTGTATTTTCGCTACAGGACACAGGTTTATACACTGCAGCACGATCATCTGGCATATATATCCAGTAGTCTTCACAGTGTGACATTTCATCTTACCGATGGAAAAAAGATCAGCTGCAGAGCCAGGCTGGGGGATTTTTCGGGACAGCTGTCAGACAGCAGCTTTCTGAGATGTCATCAGAGCTTTTGTATCAACATGGAGAAGGTAACTTCACTTAAGAAGAACAGTTTTGTGGTCGGACAGACGGAAATCCCAATTTCCAGAACATATCTGAAAACGGCCAGAAAGAAATACAAAGATTATCTGGCAGAGCAGAAGGTTTGCTCTTGACAGCTCCTTTTGGGTATGTTACTATAACCATACGCTTTCACGTGGTAGAGTGACCATGTGATAAAGAGATAACCGAAAAAAGGAGAATGACCATGAAGAAAAGAACAGTTGCAGTAGTAATGGCGGCAGCGATGACAATAGGAATGATGGTAACAGGAGTGAGTGTACAGGCAGGTGTTGAGGATAAGACCCTGATCGTAGGATTTGATGCTGAATATCCTCCGTTCGGATATAAGGATGATAACGGAGAATATGTAGGATTTGACCTTGACCTTGCCCAGGAAGTATGTGATAATCTTGGCTGGGAACTTGTTAAGAAGCCTATCAACTGGGATTCCAAGGATATGGAGCTGAACTCCGGAACGATCGACTGTATATGGAATGGATTTACTATCAACGGACGTGAGGATGACTATACATGGAGTGATCCATACATCAACAATGAGCAGGTGATCGTAGTTGCCAAGGATTCCGGAATTGAGAAGCTTGCGGATCTTAAGGGCAAGAACGTAGTTGTACAGGCTGCATCCGCTGCACTGGACGCATTGAACAACGATGACAATAAGGAACTGAAGGACAGCTTTGCATCTCTTACAGAGAATCCGGACTACAACACTGCATTTATGAATATTGATTCCGGAGCTGCAGACGCTGTTGCTGTTGATATCGGTGTTGCTAACTATCAGCTTTCCCAGAGAGGCAAGGATAAATATGTGATCCTTGACGAGCCGATCCAGAACGAGCAGTATGGCATCGGATTCAAGAAGGGAAATGATGAGCTGAAGGATCTCGTATGGGATGAGGTCAAGAAGCTTGACGAGTCCGGTGAGGTTGACAAGCTTGCAGATAAGTATGAACTGGATAAGAGCATGCTCTGCATCAGCGAGGACAAGGATAAGACAGAGAATTCTGATTCAGCAGAAGCTGACGCAGAAGAAAGTGCAGACAGCACAGAGAAAGAAACCGATTCTGAATCCAAATGATCCGGTACAGATCCGGCACAGTAAAAGCTGTGAAGATATTTTTTTAAGATATCCAACAGCAGTAGAAATAAGAAACATAGCAGAAGCTTTTGAAACTTCCGCATAAAAAGGAAATGAGGGTGCTTCGGCGCAGAAAGAGCTGCCGTACACGCTCATTTCCTGTTGTTTACAGGAATTACAGGTATCAGTCCGATAAATGGGACTGATACTCCGAACCAGGAGGAAAAAAATGAGTTTTAATGTAATGCTCCAGCAGCTGGCAGGAGGAATGCTGGTCTCTATTGAGATCTTTTTTGTAACCTTGCTGTTTTCTCTGCCGCTGGGACTTCTGATCTGTTTTGGCAGAATGTCCAGAAACAAAGTGATCCGTACCATTGTATCCGGGTACATATCCATCATGAGAGGAACGCCGCTGATGCTGCAGCTGATGGTGGTATATTTCGGCCCTTATTTTATCTTCGGGATCCGTATTTCCATGGGATATAGTCTGATCGCTGTATTTATCGCATTTGCCATCAACTATGCAGCTTACTTTGCAGAAATCTATCGGGGCGGCATTGAATCCATGCCGGTGGGACAGTATGAAGCTGCAAAGATCCTTGGATACAATAAGGTGCAGACATTTTTCCGCATCATTCTTCCACAGGTGATCAAGAGGATTTTGCCGTCTATTACAAATGAGGTCATTACGCTGGTCAAGGATACTTCCCTTGCGTTTGTTGTGGCAGTTGCGGAGATGTTTACCATTGCCAAGCAGATCGCAAGTGCACAGACAACAATGATGCCATTTGTGATCGCTGCGATATTTTATTATGTGTTCAACCTGATCGTGGCTGTTGTGATGCAGAAGGTTGAGAAAAGTATGAATTACTACCGCTAACCGGAATGGAGAGTATAAAATATGAAATTATTTGAAATGAAACATATCAAAAAAAGCTTTGACGGACTGGAAGTTCTCAAAGATATCTCTCTTGACGTGGAAGAGGGAGAAGTTTTAAGTATCATCGGTCCTTCCGGTTCCGGCAAGTCAACCATCCTGCGTTGTGCCACAGGACTTGAGACGCCGGACAGCGGCGAGATCATCAAAAACGGTGATGTGGGACTGGTGTTCCAGCAGTTCAATCTGTTTCCGCATTTTTCCGTACTGAAAAATATAGTGGATGCACCTCTGAAGGTGCAGAAGAGAAAGAAAGATGAGGTTTACGCCCAGGCAAGAAGCCTTCTTAAGAAAATGGGCCTTGCAGACAAGGAGAAGGCATATCCTTTTCAGCTTTCCGGAGGACAGCAGCAGCGAGTTTCCATTGCCCGTGCGCTCTGTATGAATCCGAAGATCCTGTTTTTTGATGAACCTACATCTGCACTGGACCCGGAGCTGACCGGTGAGATCCTGAAGGTTATCAAGGATCTTGCTCAGGAGCATATTACCATGGTGATCGTTACTCATGAAATGAATTTTGCAAGAGATATTTCCGACCGTATCATCTTTATGGATAAGGGTGTGATCGCAGTGGAGGGAACGCCGCAGGAGGTATTTTCTTCCGAAAATGGCAGAATGAAGGAATTTTTGGGAAAATTCCATCAGGGTATGGAGTAACAAACGGTTGCTTTTAAAGAGGCAATGTTATATAATTTCAAGAGGCGTGAATTAACCAGATTCGGGCAGATAACGGATCATTCGCCATTCCGGCCCGGATGTATGTAAGCAGGAGGATAATAATGAATACAGACAGATATGTAAGCCCGCTGTCAGAGCGGTACGCAAGCAAAGAGATGCAGTACATTTTTTCCCCGGATATGAAATTCCGCACATGGAGAAAGCTGTGGATCGCACTTGCTGAGACGGAACGTGAGCTTGGCCTTAACATCACCCAGGAGCAGATTGACGAGATGAAAGCTCATGCGGATGATATCAACTATGATGTGGCTAAGGAGCGTGAGCGTCAGGTTCGCCATGATGTAATGTCTCACGTGTATGCGTTTGGTGTACAGTGCCCGAAGGCAAAAGGTATCATCCATCTGGGAGCGACCTCCTGTTATGTAGGAGATAATACGGATATCATCGTTATGACAGAGGCGCTGAAGCTTGTCCGCAAGAAACTTGTGAACGTGATCGCTGAGCTTTCCAAGTTTGCTGCACAGTATAAGGATCAGCCGACTCTGGCATTTACTCATTTCCAGCCGGCACAGCCGACAACCGTAGGTAAGAGAGCAACTCTCTGGACTCAGGAATTCCTGATGGATCTTGAGGACCTTGAGTATGTATTAAGCACTATGAAGCTTCTTGGCTCCAAGGGAACAACCGGTACACAGGCTAGCTTCCTGGAACTTTTTGACGGGGATCAGGAGACCATCGACAAGATCGATCCGATGATCGCAGAGAAGATGGGATTCAGATCCTGCTATCCGGTTTCCGGACAGACCTATTCCAGAAAGGTTGATACCCGTGTGCTGAATATCCTTGCGGGAATCGCTGCAAGTGCACATAAGATGTCCAACGATATCCGTCTTCTTCAGCATCTGAAAGAAGTAGAGGAGCCATTTGAGAAATCCCAGATCGGATCTTCCGCTATGGCATATAAGAGAAATCCGATGAGAAGTGAGAGAATTGCTTCCCTGTCCAGATATGTGATGATCGATGCACTGAACCCGGCGATCACATCTGCAACACAGTGGTTTGAGAGAACTCTGGACGACTCTGCAAACAAGCGTCTCAGCGTTCCGGAAGGATTCCTTGCGATCGACGGAATCTTGGATCTCTGCCTCAATGTTGTAGACGGACTGGTTGTTTATCCGAAGGTTATCGAGAAGAGACTGATGTCTGAGCTTCCATTTATGGCAACTGAGAATATCATGATGGATGCAGTTAAGGCAGGCGGAGACCGTCAGGAACTTCATGAGCGTATCCGTGAGCTTTCCATGGAAGCAGGAAAGAACGTGAAGGTAGAGGGTAAAGATAACAATCTTCTTGAGCTGATCGCAGCAGATCCGGCATTTAACCTGACTCTTGAGGATCTTCAGAAATCCATGGATCCGTCCAGATATACAGGACGTGCCAAAGAGCAGACAGAGGCATTTATCGCCAATGTGGTACAGCCGGTTCTGGATGCACATAAGGATCTGCTTGGCGTTAAGGTTGAGATCAACGTATAATTCCAAGATGTTATAAACATTAAGAAATGAACACAGACAGGAATGACGTGTCTCTGTGTATTACAGGCAGAGAACATGCCGTTCCGAATAATAGAGAAAGACACAAGGAGGAACTGTGTTATGGTAACTGCAGTAGTAGGAGCAAACTGGGGAGATGAAGGTAAAGGCAAGATCACAGATATGCTTGCTGAGAAAGCCGATATCATCGTAAGATTTCAGGGTGGAGCCAATGCGGGCCACACCATCGTAAATGATTACGGTAAATTCGCACTTCATACACTTCCGTCAGGTGTGTTTTACGGACATACGACCAGTGTCATCGGAAACGGTGTTGCACTGAACATTCCGGTATTCTTCAAGGAGTACAACGAAGTAGTAGGCCGTGGAGTACCGGCACCGAAGATCCTGATCTCCAACAGAGCACAGATGGTAATGTCTTACCACATTCTGTTCGATCAGTATGAAGAGGAGCGTCTTGGAGGCAAGGCTTTCGGTTCCACAAAATCCGGAATCGCTCCGTTCTATTCTGACAAATATGCAAAGATCGGCTTCCAGGTAAGTGAGCTTTTTGATGAGGAAGCACTGAAAGAGAAGGTTGTACGTATCTGCGAGACCAAGAACGTAACACTTGAGCATCTCTATCATAAGCCTCTTCTGAAACCGGAAGACATCATGAATGAGTTGATGGAATACAAGAAGATGGTTGAGCCATACGTATGCGACGTATCTCTCTATCTCTGGAATGCACTGAAAGAGGGAAAACAGGTTCTTCTTGAGGGACAGCTCGGAACTCTGAAAGACCCGGATCACGGAATCTATCCGATGGTTACATCCTCTTCCACACTGGCTGCTTATGGTGCCATCGGTGCAGGCCTGCCTCCATATGAGATCAAGAAGGTCGTAACCGTATGCAAAGCTTACTCCAGTGCAGTTGGAGCAGGTGCATTCGTTTCTGAAATCTTCGGCGAGGAAGCAGATGAGCTGAGAAAACGTGGCGGTGACGGTGGTGAGTTCGGTGCTACTACAGGCCGTCCGAGACGTATGGGATGGTTCGACTGTGTTGCATCCAAATACGGATGCCGTCTCCAGGGAGCTACAGACGTTGCTTTTACAGTACTGGATGTTCTGGGATATCTGGATGAGATCCCGGTTTGCACAGGCTATGAGATCGACGGAGAGGTGACAACAGAATTCCCGACAACTGTGCAGCTTGAGAAAGCAAAACCGGTTATTGAGAAGCTTCCGGGATGGAAATGCGATATCCGTGGAATCAAAAAATATGAGGATCTTCCGGAGAACTGCAGAAAATATGTAGAGTTCGTAGAAAAACATATTGGATTCCCGATCACAATGATCTCTAACGGACCAGGAAGAAACGACATCATTTACAGATAATTATTTTTACAGTATCAGGATTATGACAACAGGAAGCGCCGGGGAAGAATTTCTCCGGCGCCCTTTTGGTTCAAAGAGATATTCAGTTAAAATAACAGATAGAATAGCGGATGTATCATGTGAAAGGAAGTTCAATGAAAAATTTTAAAAGAATCGCGGCACTTGCAGGTGTTGTCATATTACTTCTTATATTCTGCCTTCCAATGGCATTTGCCTGGGGAAGCAGTGAAAACGCCCAGGCTTTGTTCCGGGGGGCTTTTGCGGCAGCAGTTCTGGTACCGATCGTAGCGTATGTTTTCTGGATGGCGTACCGGATCTGGGGAAATAAGAAGCCGAGAGAGGATGAAAACCGTATGATCGAGAATATTATTTTTGATGTGGGAAATGTGCTGATGGGCTATGACTGGGAAGAGTATCTTCGGAGCTATGACTTCCCGGAAGAAAAGTATCAGAAAATCGCAGATGCAGTATTTCGAAACCCGATCTGGGAGGAACAGGACCGTGGACAGCATGAGGAGTCCTGGTATGTAGATAAATTTGTGGAAAGTGCACCGGAATATGAAGCAGATATCCGTGAGGTGGTACGACGTGATCCGGAGTGTATGCATCTGTATGATTATGCGGAAACCTGGGTGAAATATCTCAAAAATCAGGGATATCATCTCTATGTCCTTTCCAACTACGGAACTTATATGCTGGATCGTACAAAGCAGGATATGTCTTTTCTGAAATATATGGATGGAGTGGTATTTTCCTGTGATGTGCAGCAGATCAAGCCTGAGGTGGATATTTACAAAACACTTCTGAAGCGTTACAGCCTGAAACCGGAGAAATCGGTATTTCTGGATGATCGTGCCGTGAACTGTGAGGGAGCCGGAAAAGCCGGTATCCATACCATCCAGTTTGAGAATCTGAAGCAGGCGGCGAAGGCGCTTGAGAAGCTTGGTGTGAAATGACCTTCAGTGTGAAAAGAGAAACGCAGAGGGCCTGCACCATCGCGAAGCCCTCTGCATTCTAAAGGGGAGGATATGATAAGTATCTCCCGGAACGGCATCTGTTATACAGAAAATATATAAGATCTTGTAATCTTTTATTCCCTGTTCTTCTTCCGGTATTCACCGGGAGTCATTCCATATGTTTTTTTAAAAGTACGCATGAAATGCTCCGGACTTTCATACCCTACAAGTTCACAGATCGCAAGATTGCTGAGCGAGGTTTCACGCAGAGCATGACATGCCTGGTTCAGCTTGATATCCCGGATGATCTGTAAAAATGTCCGTCCGGTACTTTCCTTGATCAGGGTACTGAAGTGGGAAGTACTATAGCCAAAATGCTTCGCAGCTTCACGTAAGGTAACGCTCTGGTAGTGACGGTTCAGGTAGTTGAGGATTTCCGTTACAGAATTTCCGGTGCTGTCCTTTGTAAGGATGGATTCAATATCATTTTCGTGAAAACGCAGCAGCATGGCCCAGAACATGACTAGCATGGAGTTGAGAAAGGTGCAGCTGTATTTGGCGTGGCCTAGATATTCGATATAGAGATTTTCCAGCATGTCATGGATCTGTGCATCATTTCCACTGTGAAAGATTAGATAATTCCCCACGGTCTTGCGGTACAGCACATGGGCAAAAAACTGCGTCAGGGAACTGTCAGCAGTCAGTGACTGGAAGAATGTGGAATGAAAGGTGGAGCTACGTACCAGAATATTAAAAGCAACACTGTCATCAAAGATCCCTACACTGTGAGTGGTATGCGGTGGGATGATACAGATATCTCCGGTATGCAAAGTGTGTTCGATCCCCTGTATCGCAGTGTGGGCAGTTCCGTCATACAGACAGAGAATCTCAAAAAATTCATGTTCATGGGGAAAAACAGGGGTATAGCGGTAATGCTTGGAAAGTACGATATTGCCATTTATATCATGAAAAAGATCGGTTTCTTTCATATAGGGATACCAGGCTTCAGTCTGAAGCTCCGGTACATAAAGCCGGTGTTCATAAATCTTTTTACGGTCCAGTGTCAGGCAATATTCATGAAAAGTCTCCGGATGTTCCTTCTCCTGCAGATAAAGTGTCTTATAAAAAGTCTCATCGTTGTTGTAGGAATAAATATATTTCTGAAATTCTTCTCTGGTAAGCTTCATAACTGTCCTCTTTCCATGTGGTTATTTCATAACAGTTGAGTAAAGTATATCATAATCACCAAAAAAAACGTCAGTGTTTTATAAGAAAAATCACAATTGGAAGAAAAAGTGAAAAAGTGTATAGTAATGCAGAAAGAATCATCGAAGAACTGGATGAAAGGAGAATGATCATATAATGGCAGAGGTAAGTATTGATCTTAATATGGTCCGTGTGACCAATGAGGATTTTGTAAAAAAAGCAGAAGAAGAATTAGAAAAAATAAAGAAAAAAGCATTAGAAGAGCATATTCCAATTATTATGGATGACACATTAGAAGTAATAGAAAAATACTTAAAAGATACTAAAAACGGTAGTTCGTCCGGTTTCTATTGTAGACATCGTAAAAACAGAAGAGGTCTATCCTGAGGTTCACAAAAAGGATGAGATCAAAAATCTTTCAGGCTATCATCTTGCAAAGGGAGACAAGATCTGTCTGGATTTTGGAGATCATCAGGTAGGATATGTGACTCTGAAGCTGAATTCCGTAGGAAGCCCTCAGGATGCACCGGCATTTTTCAGATTGAAGTTCGGAGAGATCGCCAAGGAGATGACCGAGGATTCTGCAGACTATGACGGATGGATCAGCAGAAGCTGGATACAGGAAGAATTTATCCATATCGATGTTCTTCCGGCAGAGCTGAAGCTTCCGAGAAGATATGCCTTCCGTTATATGGAGATCGAAGCTATAGATACTTCCATGAAATGGCAGATGGTAGTGGAAGATGTGTTCTGTACCAGTGTTTCTTCTGTCAGAATGGAAGATGTGAAGCCGGTGGAAAGCGAGGATGAAATGATCCGCAGACTGGATCGTGTCAGCCTTCGTACTCTGCAAAACTGCATGCAGACCGTATTTGAGGACGGCCCTAAGAGAGACCGCCGTCTGTGGCTTGGAGATTTAAGACTTCAGGCGCTTGCAAATTATGAGACATTCCACAACATGGAGCTGGTAAAAAGATGTCTGTATCTGTTTGCAGGCCAGACAAAGGACAATGGACAGGTAAGTGCCTGCCTTTTCACAGAACCGAAATTTATTGTGGATGATACCTTCCTTCTGGATTATTCCATGTTCTTCGGAGCATCCCTTTGTGACTACTACGAAGCATCCGGTGACAAGGAGACCTTAAAGGATTTAAGTGCCTGTGCATATCGTCAGATGGAGATCGCAAAAGAGCAGTTCGATGAAAACGGACTTATGAAAAACGGAGATGGTTTCTGGGGCTTTATCGACTGGACAGAGGGTCTGAACAAGCAGAGCGCAATGCAGGGTGTTTATATCTACTGTGCGAAGAAAGTACAGAAGATCGCAGAACTCCTCGGAGATATGGAAAAAGCAGAAGAACTGAAACAAGAGGCTGAGGCAAAAACAGCGTCTGCAAAAAAATATCTTTTTGATGAAGAGAGCGGGCTGTTCGTCAGTGGCGACGAAAAACAGATCAACTATGCAAGTCAGGTATGGATGATCCTGGCGGAAGCGGTCAGCGGCGAAGAGGGAGCAGAAATACTGGATCGTCTGGTGGAACTGAAACCGGAAAAAGGAATGGTTTCTCCGTATATGAACCATCATTTTGTGGAAGCGCTTCTGATGTGTGGTAAAAAAGACCAGGCAATGAAATATATGAAATATTACTGGGGCGGAATGATAAACCATGGTGCGGATACATTCTGGGAGCTTTATAATCCTGAAAATCCTGCAGAATCTCCATATGGAAGCAGCATTGTCAACAGCTACTGCCACGCATGGAGCTGCACTCCGACTTATCTTCTCAGAAAGTATTTTAACTGAAGCAGGTAAGTCCCCTGTGGGGGCGCGAATTTATGCGATCAGCATAAATTCTGTGCATCGCGAAGCGTGTTACTGAGAACGGAGTGAACAGTAAC
>OGQP01002049.1_pt1 | contig 11100 bp, 10 predicted proteins | sample 1553251 | NCBI WGS metagenome assembly OGQP01 (sample SAMEA2580016, study PRJEB22360) | human gut metagenome | biome: human gut; feature: human-associated habitat; material: faeces | place: Denmark | collected 2008/2010 | reverse complement strand
CAGCCGCCGGAGCGGTGCTTAAGCCGCAAGGCGGGAATTGTGCGGTGTTGCCTTAAGCTAATACACAAAGCGGGTGCTCAGGCGGGCCGATGGTGAGCATCGGCCACTACAAATGGAGCACGCGTCGTGGTATATGGCAATAGTTTGCAGCAGCGCGTTATACGAACTCTTGGGCGGAGAGATTTATCTGGCTGTTTCTAGGTGCACATTTGTGCATTTTATTCTTCATATTCATCTTATTTCGCATTTTTGTGTACCTCGTCTAAAATTTTTAGAGCCAAAATGGAGCCAAATATACTCTTAAAAATATACGTTATAATAATGAACTCACATATCAAAAATACTTAGCTGTGTTTCTTTTAATGACTCAACTTTTCTAATCGTTATTTTGTCATCTTCTTGAACTTGCCCACATAGAAGAGGTGACGAAGGATCATATTTGGCAGCGTTTGTTTCTACACTTTTTGAACTATAATTTGCATAGCAATATGCACATCCATTTTTGCATGTATTATAAGTACCTATTTCAACGCTTTCAACGCATCCACATTCTTTACGCTGATTTTTGTCTTTGCCAACATTAAGTTTACATCCGATAATTTTTTCAATTAATTCTCTATCTATGCAACAATTATGAATTATACCACATTCATCCAAATCTATTTTTTCTGCACAACTTCCAATCTTAATATTATTATCCGCAGCTATCTTACTTAATTTCTCAGCAAATTCCCGCAGCTCATCATCATTTAATTCATAACTTGACAATCCATCCATATTTTTTTTATTTTTAGGATATATATCAACAAAACTAATCACGCATTTTTCCGTGTATCCACTTAAAGCCTCAGCAATGCTTTTAAATGCCTTCAAATGATATTCTTTCGTATATCTATCAGAAAAGAATATAGGATCATATCTCCAAATCACTTTTTGCTTGCCAATTTTTTCTGACAGTTCTTGAAATACCGGAATCATTTCTGTTTTTTTATTTGGTAAATTAACCTCAACATCATTTCCATATCCAGTCAATGTGAATTGAAAATAGTAATTATAATCTTTTATCTCGTTTAACCTTTTCATCATTGGCAACGGATTCTTTGTCCAAAACACTATGCAATCTACAACATCTGGAGTAATTTTTATTTCACTTATCTGATGAGCATTCATCGGATTACGAACATATAAAAATCCTTCTTTTATTCTATTATAGAACCATTCCGAATAATAATTAGGAATATCAGTTCTTCTACTTACGCTTAATATCATCTAATTCACCCTTTCAAACATGATTACCTGATATCTAATATGTCCTACTTTTAAAATAGGCCATCTACTTAAATATTTCTTACAATTAGATTGACAATTTTCTTCTTGAATTTTATAATTCGCACATTCCACATTTAGAACAATAAGTGAGTGTGGGTACCGACAATCTATCCCCAAACCTCCCGCAGCGCCGCAATCTCCTGTTCCGCCAGGGTGGGGTAGAGGGTGTTGGCAAAAAGAAAAGCATAGCGGTAGAGGGCAGCGCCGCTGGCACCGAGGGAGCGCAGCGTGGTGGCTTGGGTGGCGAGGGCATGGCCGGTGCACCACTCGGTGCCGGGACCGGAGGTATCGCCCTCGTCGCCGTCACCGATACGGTAAGCACCAAGGCCGAATGCCAGTTGAACGGATTCTGTGCGCGGCAGCGAGAGCCACTCGGCGGCAAGGCGGCCAAGTGACAGGGCATCGGAACCATTTTTGCGGTAGTTCAGGCCCCAGTACAGCTGCGGGATCAGATAATCACAATAGCCTGGCTCGGCCAGCCAGAGCGCGGCATCGCTGTATTGGCCGTCGCGGCAGCCGCTCAGTGTGCCCTGCGGTGAAACCCCAAAGCGCACATTGAACGCATGGGCGGCGGCGTAACAGGCCCGCATTAGATCGTTTACATTTTGCCGCCGCCAATCGGCCAGCGAGATGGTGCTGCCGCTTGCGGCATAACTGTCGGCATCAAAATCCGGGGCAGTAGAGGGGTAAAAGTAATCATCAAAATGAATGCCGTCAATGGCATAATTGGTACATAGCTCACGGATGGAATCGGCCAGATACTGCTGGACTTCGATGCTGGCGGGGTCCAGATACAGGCCGGTTGCAGTGTGCTTGACCCAGTTGGGATGCAGCAGAGCAGGGCTTTGTGCGCAGAGCTCAGCCGGGGTTCCGTTGGCCTGCAGGCGGTAGGGGTTGATCCAGGCTTCCAGCGTAAGGCCCTGGGCATGGGCGGTTTCTACCAGCACGGCAAGCGGGTCAAAACCGGGGTCCTGCCCTTGGGTGCCGGTGCAAAGGTGGCTGAACGGAAAATACCGGCTGGGGTACAGGGCATCTCCAAAGGGCCGCACATGGGCAAAAACGGTGTTTGCCCCAAGGGAGGCAATGTTCTGCATGATGGCGGCGGCATCGGCACGGAAAGCGGATTCACTGCTGAAATCGGTATGCTGCCATTCCAGAAAGCTGACCCAGACGGCGCGAATCTCCTGCGCGGCAGCAGGGGACGGAGTGGGTGCAGCGGAAAGCACCGGGCTTGCGGATGGCTGCGGCGTGGTAGACGGCCCCAATACGGCGGGCATTATGAAAAGAAATGACATAAGGAAAAACACCCCCAAGGTTGATAAGAATATGCGCATGATACCACCCCTTTGCCGGTTTGCCATACACCCCAGCATATGCGCCGAAAACGAAAATAAGTGTTGGCAAGCGGGTAAAATTGTGATATACTAAACAGGTATCTGACATCATGAGGGCCATTAGCTCAGTTGGTCAGAGCTGGCGGCTCATAACCGCTTGGTCCCGGGTTCAAGTCCTGGATGGCCCACCACAAAGCACGAAGGTTTCGGCCTTCGTGCTTCTTTTTTTGCTCATTCGTACAGTTCCTTGCTCATCTGGTTGCGAATCTCATCACGCCGCCTATCGTAGACCTGCGTGTAGATCGCAAGGGTCGTGCTGGGCTGCGCGTGTCCGGCTTCTACTAGCTTGCATCTATCAGCTTTTTTCTGGATTTCCACTGTCCGTGATATGATGCTTGCGACTGTGATGATATTGCCTTAGCGTAACCGCAGTATCAATCATTTTTTGCCATTTTTCGCATTGCAATCAAAGCTGCCAACATAATTAAAGGAAATGTGCATCCCGTCAACAAACCTACCTGAAGATTATCTCCTGCCTGCTGTGAAAAATATCCTACCATGCTCGGACCAAAAGCACCACCCATATCTCCAGCTACAGCCAACAGTGCAAACAAGGCTGTACCTCCTTTTGGAATCCTCGGAACAGTAATGCTGATACTTCCGGGCCACATAATACCAACTGAGAAGCCACATAGGATACATCCAATCAACCCCAAAATCGGCATTGCAGATAGACCAGCCAAAAGATAGCTCAATACACAAAGAACTCCCGATACCAGCATAAACTTTGTCAAATCTATCTTTTCACCAAATTTGCCGTACAGCACACGGGCAATGCCCATTGTGATTGCAAACAAGCACGGACCCGCCAAATCGCCAACGGATTTGGTTAATCCTAATGCGGATTCTGCAAAAGCTGATGCCCACTGCGCCATTGCCATTTCAGAAGCTCCAGCGCAAATCATTAGGATAATTGCAACTCCAAAAATAGGCATCTTCAGCAATTGACGCAACGACATTCTCTGACCGTCCTCTACCAAATGCTCAATAGGGCAGGTGGCAAAATTGTAAATATTGTACAAAGGAATCATTGCCCACAAATAGGCTAAAATCCTCCATTTGTCAATACCAAAAACGGAAAAGAAAATTGTAGAAAGTAAAATCACGCCCACACTGCCCCAGCAGTAAAAGGAATGAAGTAGGCTCATCACTTTTTCCTTATGGTCAAAGGGACAGGCTTCCACAATAGGGCTGCACAACACCTCAACAAGACCACTTCCGAGTGCATAAAAAAACACTCCGATCAGTATTCCGACATATGGAGATATTATATTGGGCAAAACCGCAAGTCCGATCAACCCCAGACCTGCAAACAGCTGAGAAGCCACGATGGATTTTCGGTATCCAATAGAATCCACATATTTTGCACAAATTAAATCTACGCTTAATTGTGTTACATAGAATACTGCGGGAATTAAGGCAATCTGTCCCAGTGAGATGTTGAAATCTGAATGAAACGCCAAAAAAAGCAATGGTGCAAAATTAGCTGCGATTGCCTGTGTGATAAATCCGAGATAACAGGCTCTTAATGTTTTTTTATAGTTCTTCATAGCACAAAGCCCTCCTTTCAAACTACATCGAATGATATCATGCTTTTGTTTGGACAGCAATGGACTTTACCACGTTTTTATTGTATAATATCACAATACAAAGGAGGGGGGCATCATTGGCAGACACCAGCGAATTAAAAATCATTACAGATGAAACTCTCATGGAAAAAAGAACCCACGGACAATCGGTATTTCCGTTTCAATACTATCTAGAAGATATCTGGGACTTCGACTTCCATACAATCGGTTGGCATTGGCATCAGGAAATTGAATTTATATATGTGCAAAGCGGTGAAGTGCAATGTTATATCGGAAAAGATAATTTCTCGTTACCAGCAGGCAGTGGTTTATTTATCAACACGAAAATCATTCATCAATTAACAGCAAAACAAACCACATTGATTCCAAATATTGTTTTTTCCCCTTTGCTGTTGGCTTCAGAGGAGAGTTTGATATACCAGCAATATATTAAGCCAGTGCTTACTTCAGATATTGACTTTTTGGTTTTTGAGCCGTATACCCTGTGGCATAAAGAGATACTTTCTTTACTAAATCAGATATTTGAGACGCAGAAACAAGCAAATTTTAGGGAGCTGACAACCATGCGATTGTTGGCAACCATTTGGGAGTTGCTGTACGGAAATATGGAATCCATGTTTCTACAAAGACAAACCGTTAAAAGAAACAGCGATACGTCTCGCCTTCAAATGATGATGAGTTTTATTCATAGTCATTATGCCGACCAGATCCAACTTGATGACATCGCAGATTTTGCCCATGTAAGTAAGAACACTTGTATGCAAATATTCAAGAATGGTATCCGTCAATCTCCTATTTCTTATTTGATACAATACAGGCTGAAAAAAGCCGCAAAACTACTGGCAGCCACGGAAATGAAGGTTATAACCATATCAGAACAATGCGGCTTTCACGATGCGCCTTATTTTTGCCGTAAATTTAAAGAGGTTTACGGGATTTCTCCTATTGAATACAGAAAAAACAACCTCTAAATTTACATATCAACAGCAAGTTTTATCGCTCCCCCAATTATGCTTGTCATACTCATTCTGCGATACTGTTATGAATAAACCATCACATGCAAATCAATTTCTTCTGCCCGGTTATGGATGTTATTATATCGTTGTACCCATTCCATTTGACAGGTACACTTTAATTCCGCTGTCACGCCCTCGGTAGCTTTCATCTGTTCCATGATAGGAGAACAACTCGCCCGACTGCCCGTAGAAGTAGTCCAGCGTCATTTGGTGGGACCACGGATTTTCAACTGTGAGTGCTTGTTCATATGGAAAACCTCCCTTCCGATTTTTACAAAAGAAAAAGCTCACCTCCTTTTTTGAAAGTGAGCCATGTAAAAGCAAAATAGTAACAGTAAGTGTCGAGTTTCGTACCCAAAAATTCTTGGGTACGGTTCTGGGTACAAAGAGCCATTTTAGACACGAAAAGACACCAAAAGTTACGTCAAAGTACACAAAGATGTTTTTTCGGAATTATGAGATAGTCACAAGATTCCACAAGAAAAATGAAATTTCAAAATTAGCGACGTTCTCATAACCGCTTGGTCCCGGGTTCAAGTCCTGGATGGCCCACCAAAGAAAAGCTTCTGCCGTAAGGTGGAAGCTTTTTTATAGAATGGCAGACAGGGATATAAAAGCAACGACTTTGCCACTCCCTATGAAAGCGATTGTTTGTGGCGTAGATTGCAGTTTTTTGGCGGTTATGTTACACTAAAATAATAGTGTGGAAATGGTAAGGAGAAAAAATAAATGGAAAAACAACACAGCGGCCGGAGCTCATTTTCCGGCAAACTTGGCTTTGTCCTGTCGGCAGCCGGCGCCTCGGTTGGCTTGGGCAATATCTGGCGGTTCCCATACCTGGCGGCAAAATATGGCGGTGGAATTTTTCTGCTGATTTACATTCTGCTGGCGGTCACCTTTGGCTATACAATGATTATGGCAGAGACAGCGCTGGGACGGATGACCCGGAAAAGTCCGGTTGGGGCCTTTGCAGCTTCTGGAAAGGGACGCTGGCGTGCATTTGGAGGATGGATCAACGCGGTAATTCCCATTTTGATTGTGCCATATTATTCGGTTATTGGCGGTTGGGTTATCAAGTATCTGGTGGGGTATATTACCGGTCATGGCAGTGAGCTGGCACAGGATGGGTATTTTTCCTCTTTCATCGCCAATGGCGCTTCGGTGGAAATCGTATTCCTGCTCTTTACCCTGCTTACACTGGGCATCATTTTTGCCGGTGTCCGCAATGGTGTGGAGCGTGTTTCCCGGATGATGATGCCGGTACTGGTGGTGTTATCAGTAATTATTGCAGCTTATTCAGTAACACGGCCCGGTGCGCTGGAAGGAGTGAAGTACTTTTTAGTACCGAATCCGGCCAATTTTTCATGGATGACAGTGGTTACAGCCATGGGCCAGATGTTCTATTCTTTGTCCATCGCAATGGGTATTTTAGTAACATTCGGCTCTTACATGAAAAAAGATGTGTCCATTGAGGGATCTACCAAGAACGTTGAGATTTTTGATACGCTGATTGCAATGATGGCCGGGTTGATGATCATTCCGGCGGTGTTTTCGTTCTCTGGTGGTGACCCGGACACCCTGCAGGCCGGTCCCGCACTGATGTTTATTACGATCCCGAAAGTTTTTGAAAGCATGGAACTTGGTTCGCTGGTGGGCGTGCTGTTCTTTGTGCTGGTGCTGTTTGCAGCGGTGACAAGCTCTATTGCATTGACAGAAAGCGCAGTATCGACTTTTGAGGATGAACTGGGATGGAGCCGCAAAAAGGCTGCGGCAGTGATTGGGATTATTATGGTGCTGCTTGGAAGCTTGTCGGCGCTTGGCTATGGCCCGCTGTCGGGCGTGACCGTTATCGGGATGCAGTTCCTTGACTTTTTCGACTTCCTGACAAACTCAGTTATGATGCCCATTGCGGCCATTGCAACCTGCCTGCTGGTGACCAGCGTGATCGGCGTGGAAAAGATTGAGGAAGAGGTGACCCAGAATGGTCAACCTTTCCGCCGAAAAAAGGTTTTCAATTTTATGATCCGCACCCTTTGCCCGGTGTTTGCTGCCATCATTCTGGTAAGTTCTGTGGCGAATGCCCTCGGGTGGATCTCGATGTAAAAGAATTTGATATTATCATACCATATGGGAAAATGGATTTACACCCCCTCAATATGATTTACAGGCGAAACCTTTGGCGGCCAGCGGTTGAAAAAGGTGTATACCAGAAAACCGCTGAACACCGCTATGCCGCTGCTGCCGCCGATGTGTACCATTTTATCCTGGATAAGATGGTCGATACCCGCCCCGGCAGCGAATAGTTCTGGCAGACGGATAAATACGGCACCCCCGCCCACAAGCCCATTGTGGAGCCGTGGAAGTGCCCTTACCACAATGGCCGGATGTGCATGGACCTCATGAGAAGGAACCCCGATGTCAATGTGTAAACTGCACTCTGAATTTTACCGCCAGCAGGCAAAGCTGGATGCCCTGCTGACCCGCCGCTGCCACACCATCACCGAAGGCAAGAACGGCGAGGGCGCGACCTACATCAAGACGGCACAGGGGCTGACTGCACATTGCCCATGGCGTGCGCAACACTGCGAAGGGCCTGCGCTATGTGATCTACCTGCTTGTGACCGATTTGAAAGAGCCCTGGAAAGTGATTGCCGAACCGGCCGGATTTTTGATCGCGCCGCGTGGCTGGGAGCGCGTCAGCGATGTTTCCAACGTGGTATTTACCAGTGGTGCTATTGCGGATGATGACGGTAAGGTGTATATTTATTATGCCGCCAGTGATACGCGCCTGTACGTTGCTTCCACGATCATTGGTCAGCTTTTGGACTTTGCATTCAAAAACCCCGCAGACCCGCTGCGCAGCCGTGACTGCATGGCCCAGCGTGTGGTGCTGATCGAAAAAAATCAGGCATATCTGAATCAGCAAGACCGGTAATATCGTGTGCCCGTGGCCCCGGCGGGCTGCGGACACAGTTTTTTTGCGGAATCTATCATGAGCGAACTGGGAAACAACAATCCGCTTTTCCGCGCGATGGCGCGGCTGGGGGACCTTGTGGTGTTCAGCGTGCTGTGGCTGCTGTGCTGCCTGCCGGTGGTGACGGCGGAGGCATCCACCCTGGCGCTGTATGCCGTGGCCTGCGGCAGGAAGTAACGTCCCGCAAAGAATTCCTGAAGGCGTTCAAACGGGACTGGAAACAGGCCGTCGCAACCTGGCTGCGCAAAATTGTGCGTCAACCTGAAAATGATTCCGCGATATGACCCTATCATTTTATAATGTGCTGTGATATAATGAGGTAAATCGACAATGTCAATTCTAAAACTGACCCCTTCCTGCAAGGATTACCTTTGGGGCGGCAGCCGCCTGCGCACCGACTTTGGCGTGCAGAGCGATTTGAACCCGCTGGCGGAAGCCTGGGTGCTTTCCTGCCATCCCGATGGCCCCAGCTATCTGCCGGACGGCACCATGCTGGCGGACTACCTGGCCGCCCACCCGGAAGCGGCGGGAACAGACTGCAAAAAGTTTGAAATGTTCCCCGTTCTGACCAAGTTCATTGACGCCAAGAATAACATTTCCATTCAGGTACACCCCTCCAACGAGTATGCGCTGGAACACGAACACCAGTACGGCAAGACCGAGATGTGGTATGTGCTGGACTGTGAACCGGGCGCGTTCCTGTATTACGGCTTTGACCATGAAATCAGCCGGGAAGAACTGGAAGAGCGCATCCGGAACAATACCCTGACCGAGGTGCTGAACGCCGTGCCGGTGAAAAAAGGCGATTGCTTCTTTATCCCGTCCGGCACGCTGCACGCTATCTGCAAGGGTGTTGTGGTGGTTGAAGTGCAGCAGAACTCCAACGTGACCTACCGTGTGTACGATTACGGCCGCGTGGGGGTGGACGGCAAACCGCGCGCGCTGCATGTAAAGCAGGCGCTGGAGGTAATGCGCCGTACCCCGCCGGAACAGCATGATTTCAGCCCCCATCTGGCAAAGTGCGATTACTTTACCGTGGATGTGGTGGCAGGTGGTTACACCGGCACGGCGGACGAGACGTCCTTTGTTTCGCTCCTGATTACCGAAGGGGAGGGGCGCCTGACCTGCGGCGGCGAAACGGTGCAGGCAAAAAAGGGCGACAGTTTCTTTATCACGGCGGGCAGCGGTGCCTATGCTTTAACGGGCAGCTGCAAAGCCCTGCTGACAACCGTTTGATTATTACCAAAGCAGAGTGAACAAGAACCCCGGCCTGCTGTGCAGCCGCGTATGCGGAACGCCGGCTGCGCCAAAACGGAGGCAGGGGAACCATGAACACAATAAGCTGCGTTTCTCCTTCAAATCCCTGTCCGGATGGTTCCCGGGCAGGGATTTATTGTAGTTGGAAATAAAACACAAAAAATACAATTTGTATATTTATCGAAAAACAAAACAGAATGAGCGATACGCGCGGCGAAACGATTCGTCACAATATGCAAAAAAACACCTGCATATTTGTCAAACATGTCAAAAATTGACCTTGCCCCCGGTGGGGGAGTCTGCTATACTTGTGAAGCATGAAAAAATGAGAACCGGGCTGTCTGTGCAGCCCGGAAAAGCAAAAAAAGATAACGATAAGGTGTCTTGTTTTGCGCAGGGCGGTAGTGGGGGCACTGCCGGACAAAAGAGGAAAGCATAAATGAAACTGATATTTGAATTTGCCCGCATTGCGGCGTTCTGCTTTGCGGGGGAGGTTTGCCACCTGGTGCTGCCGCTGCCCATCCCGGCCAGCGTGTACGGGCTGATGCTGCTGCTGGCGGCGCTGCGCTTTGGGGTGGTCAAACTGGAGCAGGTGCGCACGGCGGCGCTGTTTCTGACCGGCATTTTCCCGCTGCTGTTTGTTCCGGCGGCTGCGGGCGTGATGGATCTGTGGGCGGATTTACAGGCCATGCTGGTGCCGGTGCTGCTGGCCTTGATCCCCATTACCATTTTGGTCATGACGGTGTCCGGCTGCGTGACCCAGCGCCTGGCAGAGCGGAAGGAGAAAAAGCAATGATCACACAAGTTCTGGAATCTTCCGCCGTATGGGGCGTGTTGCTCACGCTGGCTGCGTTCGGCCTGGGGGTGCTCATCAACAAGCGCACCGGTCAGGCAATTTTCAACCCGCTGCTGTTGGGCACGGCGTTTGTCATCGTGGTGCTCAGCGTGTTGAACATCCCCTATGATACATACGCCGCCAGCGCTTCGCCCGTCAGCTACCTGCTGCTGCCCGCAACGGTCAGCCTGGCAGTGCCGCTGTATGAAAAATGGGATCTGCTGTGCAAAAATCTGGTAGCCATTGTGGCCGGTGTGCTGGCCGGAGTTATGGCCAGTCTGTTCAGCGTGCTGGCACTGGCTCTGCTGCTGGACCTGAACCATGAGCAGTACATCACCCTGCTGCCCAAGTCCGTTACCACTGCCATCAGCATGGATGTTTCCCGCGAGCTGGGCGGCATTGCCACCCTGACGGGCGCCATTGTGATTTTGACCGGCATTGTGGGCGCGCTGGCGGCGGAAACCGTCTGCAGGGTGTTCCGCATTACCAACCCCATTGCCAAAGGCATCGGCATTGGTACGGCGTCCCACGCCGTGGGCACCAGCAAGGCGCTGGAAATCGGCGAAGTGGAAGGCGCGATGAGCGGCCTTTCCGTTGCTGTGGCCGGTATCATGACCGCCGTGCTTTGCCCGCTGTTCTCGGAATTGATTCACTAAGGCAACACCGCACAATTCCCGCCTTGCGGCTTAAGCACCGCTCCGGCAGC
>OGQP01002029.1_pt1 | contig 11199 bp, 8 predicted proteins | sample 1553251 | NCBI WGS metagenome assembly OGQP01 (sample SAMEA2580016, study PRJEB22360) | human gut metagenome | biome: human gut; feature: human-associated habitat; material: faeces | place: Denmark | collected 2008/2010 | reverse complement strand
GCGTGGCAGGGCCGGTGCAAACCGCCGACTGAAAATCCGTGAAATCCGCATTATCCGAGCCTAAATATAAATATAGACAATGAAACAATTCATATCTTTCATCCGAAAAGAGTTCTTCCATATCTTCCGCGACCGGCGCACGATGCTGATTCTGCTGGGCATGCCCATCGTGCAGATAATCCTTTTCGGTTTTGCCATCACCACCGAGGTGAAGAACGTGCGTGTGGCGGTGCTCGACCCGTCGAATGACGTAGTTACCCGCCGTATCATCGACCGCATGGATGCAAGCGAATACTTCACCGTCATCCGCCGCCTGTATTCTCCCGCCGATATGGAGGCTTCTTTCGGAAGAGGGGAGATTGACATGGCGCTTGTTTTCAGCGAGCGTTTCTCGGACAAGCTTTATACCGGCGAGGCGCGCGTGCAGCTTGTCTCCGACGCCACAGACCCCAATATGGCGACTATGCAGGCAGGCTATGCCGCAAACATCATTTCCTCTGCCGGGCAGGAGATGCTTCCGCCGGGAGTGCATGCCGCTGCCATTGTACCCCAGCTCAAGCTGCTGTACAATCCGCAGATGAAGAGTGCCTACAACTTCGTGCCGGGTGTCATGGGGCTTATTCTGATGCTGATTTGCGCCATGATGACCTCCATCTCCATTGTGCGCGAGAAGGAGACGGGGACGATGGAGGTCCTGCTGGTTTCTCCCGTCAAACCGCTTTTCATCATTCTGGCAAAGGCGGTGCCCTATTTTGTGCTGTCGTTTGTCAACTTGACCACCATTCTTCTGCTTTCGGTCTATGTGCTCAATGTTCCCGTGGCGGGCAGCTTGTTCTGGCTGGTGGTGGTGTCGCTGCTATTCATCTTTGTCTCCCTGGCGCTGGGGCTGCTGATTTCCACGGTCACCCGGACGCAGGTTGCCGCTATGCTGGTGTCCGGACTGATGCTGATGATGCCCACCATGTTGCTTTCGGGCATGATATTCCCCATTGAGAGTATGCCCGTTATCCTGCAGGCCATTTCAGCTGTGCTTCCTGCACGCTGGTATATCCAGGCGGTGCGTAAGCTGATGATTGAGGGAGTGGATGTTTCGCTTGTGCTGATGGAGGTCGGCATACTTGCCACGATGGCGGTATTGCTGATAACGGTGAGTTTCAAGAAATTCAAGCATCGGCTTGAGTAAAGAGCGGATATGAATTTTATATTAATTATTCAGGCAGAAGAACATAAGGACAAAAGGATACGGGAAATCTGTTCTTTTGTTCTTATGTCTAAAATCTTTAAAATATCGTCTTATGATAAAGTTTCTCATTGAAAAGGAATTCAAGCAGTTGTTCCGCAACTCCTTCCTGCCCAAGCTGATTTTCATTTTCCCGTGCATGATTATGATACTGATGCCCTGGGCCGCCAATCTGGAGATAAAGAACATCAATCTGAATATAGTGGACAATGACCACAGCGTCTTGTCTCGCCGTCTGGTAGATAAAATCGGTGCATCCACTTATTTCTGCCTGACAGCGCTTCCCGATACATACGATGAGGCTTTGCTGGCCATTGAAGCAGGTTCGGCAGATGTCGTGCTGGAGATTCCCCGTGATTTCGAAAAGGATTGGGTGAAGGGAGAGGCGCCTCGTCTGCTGGTGGCGGCCAATGCCGTGAACGGCACGAAGGGCAGTCTGGGAGGATCCTACTTGTCTTCCATCATCAGTGACTATACCCGTGAACTGGGTTCGGAGTCGTCTTCGCAAGGGCTTGCCGGGAAGCCGCTTCCCCGGGTGGACATCACTACGCAGAATCTTTACAACCCCACGCTGAACTACAAGCTTTTCATGATTCCTGCCCTCATGGTAATGCTGCTGACGCTGATTTGCGGTTTTCTCCCTGCCCTCAATGTGGTGGGCGAGAAGGAGGCGGGCACCATCGAGCAGATAAATGTCACCCCCGTCGGCAAGTTCACTTTCATTGCCGCCAAGCTGATACCTTACTGGCTGATAGGTTTTGTGGTGCTGACCATCTGTTTCGTTCTGGCATGGGTACTTTACGGCATTCTGCCGGCGGGACATTTCCTCACTATCTACGGCATGGCGCTGTTTTTTCTACCGGTGGTGTCGGGGTTCGGGCTGGTCATATCCAATCATTCGACCACGTTGCAGCAGGCCATGTTTGTCATGTGGTTCTTCATGCTTATCCTTATTCTGATGAGTGGTCTTTTCCCCCCTATCCACAGTATGCCTGAGTGGGCGCAATGGATTACGTGCATCAATCCGCTACGCTATTTTGTGGAGGTGATGCGTACCATCTATCTCCGTGGTGGCGGATTTGCCGAACTGCTTCCGCAACTGGGAGCCGTGTTGGTCTTTGCATTGGTCTTCAATCTGTGGGCGGTAAAAAGTTATAAGAAAAGTAGTTAACTGATTTTTCTTTATTATTATCCTATTTGGCTCTCTTTTTTGAAGAAGGGCTACACCATTTGCCTTGGATAGCTACACCCTTTTGTGTTTAAGGCTACACCATGAGGAGGAAAAGGTGTAGCCCTTTTATTATGGATAATAAAAGCTGTTTTTTGTGCGGAAAAAAGGGTGCAAGTAGTGATATGTATCTAATGATGAAAAATATCTGTTTTGCTTAGTAATTGATTGATAGAGTTTATATGATATTTATCAGTTCCCTTATTGGAAAAAACTCTTATCTTTGCACGCGAATAAATAAATATCTTATACCAAAATGAATACACAGACTACTTATCTTGCCTCGAAACCGCATTATGAGATTCTTGACGGACTTCGTGGCGTGGCGGCTGTCATGGTTATTATCTTCCATCTTTTTGAAGCACATGCAGGTGGCAGCCATCTTACTCAAATTATCAATCATGGTTATCTGGCAGTGGATTTCTTCTTCATGCTTTCCGGTTTTGTTATCGGCTATGCTTATGATGACCGTTGGAACCGGATGACCGTGGGCACTTTCTTCAAACGCCGTATCATCCGCCTGCATCCTATGGTGATTATGGGAAGCATTGTGGGCGCTGCCTTTTTCTATTTTCAGGAGTCGCCTTGTTTTCCACCTATCGAGAATACGTCCATCGGAACAATGCTGCTGGTGATGTTGCTGGGCTGTACCTTGCTTCCTCTTCCGCTGAAGTTCGACATTCGCGGCTGGACGGAAATGCATCCGTTGAATGGCCCGGCATGGTCGCTCTATTATGAATATATCGGTAATATCCTGTATGCGTTGTTTGTACGCAAGTTCAATAAGGTGGCCCTGTCGGTGCTGGTATTTGTGGCAGGGTGTTTTACGGTGTACCGTTGTCTGACTGCTCCTGCCGGCGATATTGTGGGTGGTTGGGCCTTGAACTGGGAACAGCAGTATGTGGGTATGGTCCGGCTGATGTATCCGTTCTTCGGCGGATTGCTTCTGTCACGCCTCGGCTGGCTGATACGGCTTGAAAAGCGTGCTTTCTGGTGGTGCAGCCTGCTGATTGTGGTGGTTCTTTCCATTCCCCGTATCGGAGGTGAGGATGGTTACTGGATGAACGGGCTTTACGAGGCTTTCTGTATTATCTGCATCTTCCCGGTCATTGTTTCGATGGGAGCCGGCGGCAAGGTGACCGGTAAGCGCTCTACTGCCGTATGCAAGTTCCTGGGGGATATTTCCTATCCGATTTATATCACCCATTATCCGCTGGTATATACTTATACGGCTTGGGTATGCAACAATAACGCTACAATGGCGGAAGGTATCCCTTATATGATACTTACTTTCGTGGGAGCCGTTGTCCTTGCTTATGCTTGTTTGAAACTGTACGACGAACCGGTGCGCAAGTGGCTGACAGACCGTTTTCTGAAAGGGAAGAAGAAATAGTTCCGTATGGCTATGGATATAAAAAATCTCCCGTTGCATTATCTTGTGCAGCGGGAGATTTTCTTTTTAATGGTCGGGCGTTATTTTACGTCGATGAATTTCTTGGCCTTTTCTTTTTCTGCTTCTGTAAACTTAGGCAATGTAATGTTCAACACGCCGTTTTCTACATGGGCGCCAATCTTTTCCTTATCGACATCGTCCGGAAGAATCATGGTTTGCTGGAACTTGGTGTATGAGAATTCGCGGCGCAAGTAGCGGCCTTCCTTCTTTTCGTCCTTGTTGTTCTCTTCCTTGCTTTCTGTTTTCTTTTCCATGCTGATGACCAGATTGTTTTCTTCATCGATGTGAACGTTGAAGTCTTCTTTTGTCATACCGGGAGCAGCCAATTCAACTTTGTACTCTTTTGCTGTTTCGAATACGTTGATGGCAGGGGCGGTGGCATTTGCTTTTACCATCCAATCATTGTCAAAGAAATCATTAAAAATACTCGGTAACCAATTTTGGTTTCTTCTTACAGGCATCATAGTTATAGTCTCCTATTGTTTAAGTTAAACATGCTGTTTAGTTTTGAACTCCGGTTCTTTGTCTTCGGGTGTCTGCCTTTTGGGTTTTCACCATCCGTTTCTTGAACCGTCGTTCGCTAACAATATTGCAAACCTTATGCCAACCAGTTTTTACTGACTTTATTGACTATTTGTCATTGAAAAACTGACTTATTTGCTTGTTTAATGCCATTTTGCTATCTTATTTATTTAAAATTGATAGATTTTCAGACTAATTTAAAACGCATTCTCCAACGCTTGGCTTCTTCGTCCCAATCGTGACTGATGATTTTGAAGGTTCCGATTTCTGATGTATTCTCCACATGTACTCCGATGCAGAGGCATTCGTCGTAATCGCCTACTTTCACGACACGTACCGTTTCCGAAGCACCATCGGGCAGGCGTTCCAAGTCGAAACGTCCTTGCGCTTCCTCTTGCGTAATGAATTCTGTTGTGACGGGCAGCTGTCGGGCGATTACCTCGTTTACGGCCTCTTCCAGCTTCTTTATTTCTTCTTCTGTGGGGCAGGCGGCAAGGAGATAGTTCAGCTTGCTCTTCTTCCGTTCTATGTGTGCTGATATGGAGCGGCCGCAACCGAATAACCTTACCATGGTTTGGTTGATGATGTGCTCCGTTGTATGCATAGGAGGGTACTCCTGCTTGTTGTGGTCATTGAGATGAGGTTGTTGTTCCATGTATAATTTCAATAGTTGATATATATTTGATATTTTATCGTTTGAGGTTGGCCAGCACTTCTTCTTTCAAGATGCTGTATATATGTATGTCTGTATATTCTCCAGAAGCCAGCAGTTCTCCGCAACGTTCTGTTCCCTCATGGATGAAACCGAGGCGAACCGGTACTGCGTTGCTGGCTGCATTGCCCACGGCACAGCGAATTTGTATCCGCTTTATCTCTTTTTCTTGTACGGCCCACAGACACAGCTTGCGGACACTTTCAGTAATGATGCCCCGGTGCTGGTATTCCGGCAGTAGCCAATAGCCGAGTTCTGTACGGTGGTTGTCGAAATCGGAGAAATGGAAACCTATCAGTCCGCAGATTTCATGTTGTTGGTTCCAAATACCGAATATTGGCTCATTTCGTTCGGCAGGAGTAGATAATACCTGACGTAAAAAAGCTTCTTCATCAGCTATTGTGCGCATATTATCCACAAATGGCAGCCATGTTCTTAAGTAGTCCCGGTGTGTGTCGATGGCATGGTAGATGGCTGCGGCATCTTCTATTCTGATTTCCTGCAGATAAATGTCCGGAAGGATGGGGAAGGAAATGGGAGAGGGGAGGATATGTACGTCTCCTGATTGGGACAGCTGTATCCTTTCCTTGATTTTTCCCCAGGCATGTGTATCGAACAGACAGCTTTCGCGCATGGTGTGATACATCTCCTTGAACCGGGACATGGGGATAGTGAAGCTCAATAAGTCCGCTTCGAAGTATGGGCGGACGGAGGGGTCGAAGAATCCCAGGAAAGTACGTTTCCCTTGTTTCCGGTTTTCAATGATGGTTTGGGTAATGACGGAACAGCAGCCGGAGCCGAATGGGGCTGCCACGGCATCCGATGCATTGTTGTCGAAGAAGGTCCATGTCGCCAGTCCGGATAGAATGTCGGGAGTTGGCAGGAACAGCAGTCCTTCCACTTCATCAAAGGAAGGTATCTTGTCTATGCGGGCAAAATGCAGATAGGCTTTGTCAGTTCTGGAAATCTGTAGCTCATTGACAAAATCTACCACCATTTCGGGAGTCTTCTTGTATTTCTCTTTCAAGGAGACAAACCCCGGGACGCGCTCGGGCATTTCAGTAAATCCGGTATAGAACTTGCCTCCTCCGCAGGTAATTGTTTCGTTGCTGAGACTGACGATTTTGCCGTCTCTGACTTGTTTCATGCATTTGAAGAGACAACCGGTTACTTTCTCTGTAGATGCCCCCATTCGGTCTGAATACCAAAAGGCGATGGGGAGTTCGGCGTGTTGGCCGAAAGCTTCCTGATAATTGGCAATAAATGTGTGTATATCCATGATGCTCGGATGATATTTATGATATGGTCTTTCTTTGGATTTTCCGTAAAGGTAATTCAATATTTTGATTCTTTTGCTTGCAGTATGCCTTTTTATCACTCTGCTTTCGAGCTTTTAATGATAGTAGAATAGGTTTTTATGGTATTTTAATTACTTTTGCATGAGGATTCTCAAAAAGTATTGCCTTTAACTAATCGGAAAGCCGGATGAAAAATATAATCATATTCTTGTGTCTTTGTACCATCTGTATGTGCCGCCTTCATGCTGCAGACAGCAGCCGGGCGGATTCTTTGCTGCTGAAACTGGACCAGGCGATAAAGGAGCGTCCCATATACATGGAGCAGAAAGAGCTGAAACTGGTGGAACTGAAAAGACTGTTGCATCGGCAGATACCGGATGAAGAACGTTTTGCCATTCTTGGCACATTGCTGGATGAGTACCGTTCGTTCAATACGGATTCTGCATTGCACATGGCCGAGGAAAGGGAACAGATAGCCATACGTCTTGGAAACCGGGAATACATAGACAATGCCCGCATGAATAAAGCAGATGTTTTGGGAATGACCGGTATGTATAAGGAAGTTATGGATTTGATGCGGAATATCCATATAGACCGGTTACCGGTGGATATCCATCCATATTATTACCATATCTACCGTACGGTCTATGGCCTTATGGCCGATTATGCCGTGACGGCATATGAAAAGAAGCTTTATACGGAGCTTACGGACAAATATCGTGATTCGTTGCTGTTGGTCAATAAAGATAATCTTCTGATACATACCTTGATTCAGTCCGACCAGTATAATGTACGCAATGAATATGACAAGGCCATCCGTTTGCTGACGGATTATCTGGCGCTGCAGAAGGACTATGAACACGACGTTGCGATTTGTGCCTATACTTTATCAGAGTCTTACCGGCTGAAAGGGGACAAAGAGAAGGAAAAGGAATACCTGATTGTTTCTGCTATGGCGGATATGAAAACCGCTGTCCGTGAATATATCTCTTTACGCAAGCTCGCCGTACTGCTTTACCAGGAAGGAGACATCGAGCGTGCCTATTCTTATGTAAAGATATGTATGGAAGATGCAGCCGCCTGCAATGCCCGGTTGCGCAAGCTGGAGATTCTGGAAATCTTTCCTATCATTAATGATGCTTACCAGCAAAAGACGGAGAAGCAGCAGGAGCAGATGAAATGGGCACTGGTATCTATCAGCCTGCTTTCACTTTTTCTGTTGCTTGCCATATTTTATGTATACAAGCAGATGAAGAAAGTGGCTGCCGCCCGCAGGGAAGTGATTGACGCCAACAAACGGTTGAAGGAGCTGAATGATGAGCTTCACCTTTCCAATGCACAACTCAAGGAGGCCAACCACAGCATTGCCGAAAACTCCTATCTGAAGGAGGAGTATATCGGCCGTTATATGGACCAGTGCTCGGTCTATTTGGAAAAGATGGACAATTACCGCCGGTCGCTGGGAAAGATTGCCGCTACCGGAAATGTGGAGGAACTCTACAAGAACATCAAGTCTTCTAAATTCATAGAGGGGGAATTAAAGGAATTCTATACCAACTTTGATAATACCTTCCTGCAGCTGTTTCCTACTTTTGTAGAAGACTTCAATGCCCTGCTTGCCGATGATGAGCAAATATCCTTGAAAGCCGGCGAACGGATGAATACAGAGTTGCGCATCTTTGCATTGATACGTTTGGGTATTACTGACAGCGTGAAGATAGCCCAATTCCTTCGATATTCTGTTACCACCATTTATAACTATCGTACGAAGGTTCGCAACAAGGCTGCCGGTGACCGCGACTTGTTGGAACAGGAAGTGATGACAATTGGCAAGTCGAAGAACTGAGAATAGGGGTTTTGAAGCTTGGAAGTGTCTCTTTTACGCTTATATTTTCACTACTTTTTTAGTTGGGTAATAATTTTATATATTATTGGTATATAGTAGTTTAAGTATTTTTGAATGATGTAAACCACTACTTTTTTACTCTTTCCTCCACTATTGGCTTCTCTTATCTGATACATTTGCATTGTCCCTCTTCGGAAAGAGTGACACATGTGATTTATGTTTTTATTATTAACTTTAAATTCTTATATTATGCAAAAGTACAAAATGCCAATCAGCAGGCTACGGATGATGGTTTGTCTGATAGGAATGTTACTTCCGATGTGCATGTTCGCACAGCAAATTACAGTACAAGGTGTAGTGAAAGACCAGACCGGTGAAACGGTTATTGGCGCCAGTGTAATGGAAAAAGGAACCACAAATGGGACAATAACCGGTATTGACGGTGATTTCTCTTTGAACATGTCTCCGAACGGTACTCTTGTCGTTTCATTTGTAGGCTATAAGACTCAAGAGGTGCAGGTGAAGGGACAGAAACAGCTTCAGGTAGTTTTGTCTGAAGATGCCGAAATGCTGGATGAAGTGGTGGTGATAGGGTATGGCACCATGAAGAAAAGCGACCTTACAGGAGCAGTGTCCTCCATCGGTAACAAGGATATCAAGGATTCCCCCGTATCCAATTTGGGACAAGCCATCCAGGGAAAAATCTCAGGTGTGCAGATTGTAGATGCCGGTAAACCGGGAGACAATGTATCCATCAAGATTCGTGGTTTGGGTTCTATCAACAACTGCGACCCGCTGGTCGTGATTGACGGAGTGCCTACCGACTTGGGCTTGTCTTCCTTAAATATGGCCGATGTGGAACGTTTGGATGTATTGAAGGATGCTTCGGCCACAGCCATCTACGGTTCCCGGGGAGCTAATGGAGTTGTGATGATTACCACCAAACGCGGTACGGAAGGAAAAGGAAAACTTGCTGTATCTGCCAATTACTCTTTCCAGAATGCTACGAACGTACCTTCTTTATTGAACGCGGCGCAGTATGCCGAGTTGAGTAATGACATGATGGTGAACAGTGGACGCAATCCTAATCCGGAATGGGCCAATCCTTCTGAATTGGGTGCAGGTACCGACTGGATGGATGAATTGCTCCGTACGGGTGTGATGCAGAACTATACGGTAAGTTATTCCGGCGGTAACGAGAAATCCCATTATTATGTGTCCGGTGGTTTTCTGGATCAGTCCGGTATCGTGAAGAGTGTGAATTACCGTCGCTTCACATTCCAGTCCAACAGTGATGCGCAAGTCTTGAAATGGTTGAAGTTCTCCAATAACATTACGTTCAGTGCCGATACGAAGAAGTCGGGCAGCTATAATATAGGTGATGCGCTGAAAGCGCTCCCCATTTATCCGGTGAAGAATGAAGATGGCAGTTGGAGTGGCCCTGATGGTAACTCGGAATGGTATGGCAGCACGCGCAACCCCATTGGACCGACGGAACTGAACAAGAGTCAGACTGATGGATATAACTTCCTGGCCAACTTGACGGCAGAACTTACTTTTACCAAATGGCTTAAGTTTAAAAGTACTTTCGGCTACGATGCCAAATTCTGGTTCATAGACAACTTTACCCCCAAGTATAACTGGAAACCCACTCCCACAGAGGAGACTTCACGTTATAAGAGCGATAACAAGTCGTTCACTTATTTGTGGGACAACTATTTCCTATTCGACCATACTTTTGCAGAAAAACATCGTGTGGGATTGATGGCCGGTATGTCTGCCCAATGGAACACCAACGACTACCTGAATGCGCAGAAGAATGTGTTTATGTTCGACAATGTGCACGAAATGGATAATGGCGAGGAAATGTATGCCATCGGCGGAAACGAGACGGAGTGGGCGTTGCTCTCTTACATGGCACGTGTCAACTACTCCTACGAAGACCGCTATTTGCTGACGGCAACCATCCGTCGTGACGGTTCCAGCCGTTTCGGTAAGAAACATCGCTGGGGTACTTTCCCTTCCGTATCTGTGGCATGGCGTGCCTCTCAGGAAAAGTGGTTCCCCAAGAACGACTATGTCAATGACCTGAAAGTACGTGCCGGATACGGTGTGACCGGTAGCCAGGCAAGTGTTGGAAACTACAGCTATCTGGCATCCTACAATACCAGTGTATATCCTTTCGGCATTTCGAGCGGCAATCAGACAGCGCTGGTTTCTTCTACTCTCGCCAACCCGTATATCCATTGGGAAGAGGTGGCACAAACCAACATCGGTTTTGATGCCTCACTGTTCAATTCACGCGTTATGTTCTCGTTCGATGCTTATCTGAAGGAGACGAGAGACATGCTGGTAAAGGCGTCTATCCCCATCACATCGGGATTTGAAGATACTACAACCACGTATACCAATGCCGGAAAAGTACGTAATCAAGGTATTGAAATGAGTCTGCATACCATCAATCTTACCGGTGAACTGGGATGGGAAACGAACCTGACCGCCACTTACAATAAGAATAAAATTAAGGATTTGAACAGCGACGTTCCTTATTACATTAACCAAATCAATAACTCCTATGTAACGATGCTGGCAAAGGACTATCCCATTAATGTCTTCTACGGCTATGTTACGGACGGAATCTTCCAGAACCAGTCTGAAATGAATACACATGCCGTGCAGCCGGGAGCTGAGCCGGGTGATATCCGTTTCAGGGATTTGAACAACGATGGTGTCATCAATGATAGTGACCGTACCGTCATCGGTAACCCGAACCCAAGTTGGCTGTTCTCCATGAACAATAGCCTTTCCTATAAGGGTTTCGAACTTTCTGTTTTCTTACAAGGTATAGCCGGAAATAAGATATACAATGCCAACAATATCGACAATACCGGTATGGCAGG
>OGQP01002027.1_pt1 | contig 11206 bp, 8 predicted proteins | sample 1553251 | NCBI WGS metagenome assembly OGQP01 (sample SAMEA2580016, study PRJEB22360) | human gut metagenome | biome: human gut; feature: human-associated habitat; material: faeces | place: Denmark | collected 2008/2010 | reverse complement strand
TATCCAGTAGTCTTTCTGTATGATTATTAAACAATTGATATATATAAAAGTCAAGACTAACCTTATCTAATCTAACGAAAATAGTGTGCTTTAGATCATATAGGAACTTAGGAAAACGTGTTGTATGTGTATTTATTTTATATATCATCCCATGAATTTTTAAATATTTGCGATTCTTGAATCCATTTCATACACATTTCATAAATGATTGCTAATATAGTGTCGGATAAGGAGTTGGTTGTTTTGATACATAATGCTTATGCATATATCACAAGAAAAAAAGTAAGAACGGGTATCTTGTTTTTGATACTTATGGTTATCCTGATCAGTCTTTATGAATGTTTGAGTATACTTTCATATAACGCACAATTAGAACGGTCTTTATATTCTGCAAGTCATAGTTCGATCGTGGTACAAAAAAAGGATGGTTCTGAATTTGAACATACATCTTTTGAAAATTCTGTGTATGAATATGAATTTGTTTCTAAATTAAAAGAAGCTAAGGTTGTTTCTATTAAGCAGGGTGTAACACTGGATTCTTTGCCTAAAGAATATAAGAATGTGGTTTCAGTAATTGGAACTAATAACACTTCAAAAAATGTTTTATTTCGTAGTGGCGTGTTTACTTTAACTTCCGGAAAAGATATTGATTCTAAGGATAGAAACTCTATTCTTATTCATTCGGATTTAGCTAAGAAGAATGATTTAAAAGTAGGGGATACAATAGTTTTGAATTCTCATACTTATACCATTAAAGGCATCTTTGTAGGTAAGAAACATGAAACCTATACAGGTTTATCATCCGATTTAAGTGAGAATACTATGTTTGTGGATTATAATTCTTTGGATACTAAGATGGTTACTAAATTGACGATAGATTCAAAGCGTTTAAAACAAGTTCAATCCTTATATCCATCAAGTGAATATGTTGTGTCTAAAGATAAAAATGCCTATCAATCGTCTTTAGAATCTATACAAAGTATGAATCACATGATTCAGATTCTATCTTGTTCTATCATTGTGTGTGGGCTTGTTGTCTTATCTTTAGTCTTAGTTCTATGGCTAAGAGATCGCATCCATGAAATTGGTATCTTGTTGTCTATAGGTAAAAGTAAGGTAGAAATCATCATCCAATTTATATTCGAACTTGTATTTATATCGATTCCATCAGGAATCATACTATGTGCTTATAGTGTAATCAAACATAATGCTTTATGCTTCACATTAAGTTATGGCTTGCTGATGAGTATTATTATCGTTTCTGTACTAATTGCGAGTCTTATGATCATGATCAAAAAGCCAAGGGAAATATTATCAAAATTGAGTTAGGAGAAATAAATAATGAGTATATTAGAAATAAAAGATGTAACGTATGGTTACACAAAATTAGAACATATTTTATTTGAAGTAAATCAAAACTTTGAGTGTGGAAAATTCTATGCGATTATTGGAAAATCAGGAGCTGGTAAATCAACCTTATTATCTTTATTAGCTGGACTTGATGAGCCAGATTCTGGTGAAATTTTATTTGAAGGAGAAGATATTTCAAAAACGGGATATACAAATCATCGTAAGAATCATATTTGTCTTGTGTTTCAAAATTACAATTTAATTGATTATTTAACACCATTAGAAAATGTACGCTTAGTCAATTCTAAAGTTTCGCCTTCCATTCTTTTAGATTTAGGACTTGAACAATCCCAAATCAATCGTAGTGTAATGAAATTATCGGGAGGGCAGCAACAAAGAGTTGCGATTGCCCGTGCCCTTACAAGCAGTGCACCTATTATCTTGGCAGATGAACCAACAGGAAATCTAGATAGCGATACGGCTAGTGAAATTATTGATATCTTAAAGGCCCGTGCTAAAGAAAGAAATAAGTGTGTGATTGTTGTGACACATAGTAAAGAGGTAGCGGATGCCGCTGATGTTGTATATGAATTAAAAGATAAAAAGTTAAAGAAGAGGGGGAAATAGAATGTTTAAGAATGCATTTAAATATGTAACTCGAAAAAGTGCGAAGTCAATGATTCTATTTCTTGTTGTTGTAATTATGTCAAGCCTTTGTTTAGTCGGACTCTCTATTAAAGATGCGACAAACAAAGCGTCCAATACATCATTAGGCTCGATTACCAATAGTTTTACAATAGAAATTAATCGTCAAGTCAATTTTGGCACGCCTAGAGGTGCAGGCAATGTTAAGGGAAAGGACATTGAAAAGATTTGTTCTTCAAAAGACATTGATTCATATGTGAAAAGAATAAATAGTGTAGCTGACTTAGTCGATCATGATATTATTTTAACTTCAAATGAAAATGAGGAGCGTCTTACTAAATTTAAATCGACCGTGATGCTTACTGGGGTGAATGAATCGAAAAAGGAGACAAAATTTGTATCGGGTGCCTATAAATTAGTTGAAGGCAAACATTTAAATAGTAAGGATAAACATCAAATCTTAATGCATAAAGATTTAGCGGCAAAGAATCATTTAAAAGTGGGAGATAAACTATTACTCCGTTCAAATATCTACGATGCAGATAATGAAAAGGGGGCTGACGAAACAGTAGAAGTAACCATTAAGGGTTTATTTGATGGTCATAATCAGGGTGGTGTTGCAGCAGCACAAGAATTATACGAAAACAATCTAATCACGGATTTGGATACGGCTGCCAAAGTTTATGGCAATACAGAAAAAACAGCTGTATATCAAGATGCCACATTCTTTGTGAAAGGAAATAAAGATTTGGATCAAGTTATTAAAAATCTAAGGAAATTAGATATCAACTGGAATGCGTATGTGCTGGTAAAAAGTACATCCAATTATCCGGCTCTACAAAAATCAATAAGTGGTATGTATAGTGTCGCAAATAAAATGTTTATTGGATCTTTGATTTTTGCGGGTATCGTTGTTACTTTATTGTTGCTCATGTGGATGAATGCACGAAGAAAAGAAATCGCAATTTTAATGGCTTTAGGTATTTCTAAAACGAAGATTTTTATTCAGTTTGTTCTAGAACTATGTATGGTAACCATTCCTGCCTATATCTTTGCGTACTTTATCGCTAGTAAAACTGCATCAGGTCTAGGCACAAAAGTATTGAATCAAGTAAGCACTGGTGTTGCCAAACAAATCGCAAAAGAATCTGCCTCAAATCAACTTGGCGGTGGAGCTGAAGTGGATGGCTTTAATAAGATGTTGACGCATATTGATGCAACTGTTGAACCAAAATATATAGTGTATGTTATTATATTTATGTCAATTGTAATGTTAGTCGCACTTGTTGTGGCTACCACACACTTGTTAAACAAGAACTGTAAAGAATTAATGAATGAGGAAGAATGATGAAAATATTGGTAGTGGAAGATGATACACTGATTCGCGAAGGATTAAGTGAATTTCTATCGGAGTCTGGATATAGTATTATCCAGGCAAAAGATGGTAAAGAGGCATTGGAAAAGTTTAATACAGATATTCATTTGGTGATATTGGATATTCAAATTCCATATATCAATGGATTGGATGTATTAAAAGAAATTCGTAAAGAAAGTGATTTACCTGTTTTAATCTTAACGGCTTTCAGTAATGAAGAATTCAAAATAGATGCCTATACAAACTTGGCCGATGGCTATATTGAAAAACCATTTTCACTACCCGTATTAAAAGCTCGTATTGACGCACTTTTACAGAAACAGGATATTTTTGAATATAAAAATGTTTGTGTGAACTTCAAAAGCTACACGGCCAAAATAGATGGTAAAACGATGGATATCAATGCCAAAGAACTAGAAATATTAAAATACCTTTTAGATAATGCAGGGATTGCCTTAACTAGAGCACAAATATTAGATCATGTTTGGAAAGATAGTGAAGAAGTTCCTTATGATCGAGTTATTGATGTATATATTAAAGAATTGCGTAAAAAACTAGGCTTAGATTGTATTACGACCATTCGTAATGTGGGCTACAAATTGGAGAAATCATGAAAAACTTAAAGATATTTCCTAAAATATGCATACAAACATTCAGTGTCATTGCGATTATTGTCTTATTTATCCATCTCTTTGTATATTTGATTTTTCCAAGAACCTATTTGGATGTAAGAAAAGAAGAAATTTATACTAAGGCCAATGAAATTACAGAAAACTTAAATGGCAAATCGGAAGACTATATTGAACAAGCTTTAGATTTCTATTCCAACACCAATGAAATCAAAGCGTTTATTAAAAAGAATACTTCATCGAATGAAGTAGAAATCAAGAATGATTTAAATGTCGATTTAAAGAGTTCTAATAACTCTTTAATTATTGAGGAAAGAAAATTAAAGCTGGATACCGGAAAGAGCATTCGCCTTCAATTTGTTTCAACGGCAGACATGCAGTTACAAGCCAAAAATCTAAGTTTACAATTTCTTCCTTACTCATTAATCCTATCCCTATGCTTTTCGGCCATTGTCTCTTTTGTGTATGCCAAATCCATTAAAAATTATGTGGTTGAAATCAAGCGTGTAACTGATCAAATGATGGCATTAGATAAGAAGGCTCGTCTAGAAATTGATTCGAATGATGAGATTGGTCAATTGAAGGCACAAATTAATGATTTGTATGAAACACTTCTTGATTCCATTTCCAATTTAGAATTGAAAAATAAAGAGATTTTAAGATTAGAGAAAATAAAATACGATTTCTTTAAAGGGGCCAGCCACGAATTAAAAACGCCTTTGGCAAGTCTTAAAATTATCTTAGAAAATATGAAATATAATGTGGGTAAATATAAAAATAGAGATGTTTATATTGATGATTGTATTGATTTAGTCGATCACTTAACGAAGAGTATCCAACAAATTTTATCGGTATATTCCATTGAAAATCTAAAAGACGATGAAGAAATTGTTTGTATAAAGAATGAATTAAGTCGTGTACTTCAAAAATATGATGTATTGATTCACCAGAAGGGATTAAGAATTCAAAATGATGTAAAAGATGAAACAATGTATATTGGTAAGACGGCTTTAAATATCATTTTATCCAACTTAATTAGTAATGCGATCAACTATACGCATGAAAAGGGTATGATCCAAATTGGAATCGAACAAGACTATTTCTATATTCAAAACAAACAAGATCCAACCCAACCAAAAGGGAATGGTCTAGGATTATATATTGTTCGTAATCTATTAGATAATTATAAAATGAAATATGAAGTGATTGAAGGAGAAGACTTTATCTTTAAGATTCAATTTAAGCAACAGGTCTTTTAAATTTATTAGATTTCACCTTTACTAACATAAAATGTAAGTTCGAGGTGAAAACAGCCTAATTATGTATGAGATATTAAAACAATTATTGTTTCAATCTTCCAAAAAAAGGTGGTAAAACTCATTTTGTTTGAGTAATTACCACTTTTTTTAATCTAATATCTCAATATAATTCACATTGACATATTGAGTGGATATAGGTTCCTCATTGACTTTGGCATGCAAAAAGAATTGGTCTACATCCTCATAGTTTTTATCATCCATACAAATATAGAATAAGCCATCTTCATATTTAGCTTCAATAATATGATCGTCACCAAGAATTTCTATAGCTACTTTACAAGGCTTTTGTAGGGCATAATATAAATCAAATAAGTCCATATAGTTAGGATCAAATTGAATCAATGAATATAAATCATTCACAATATATTTCATGATCGTTAAATCTCCAAAGAATTGCGAATAAATCAATCTTTGAGATTGGAATTCTTTCGCAATCAATAAAAGTTGTATGGCCTGGTCCTCATTACCTTCTTCCACATAGATTTTCGCAAGGCGAGAATAAATTTCAGGAACCGGATCAAAAGTATTTGTAGCTCCTTGAATCAATGGATATAAGCTTTTCATGATTTCGACATATTTCGCATAATCCTTTGAAACATAATAACCATTCTTATACATATCCGCAAGCTTGTAGGCAGCCACAAGATTTCCTTTTTCACTGGCAAGCTTATAATAGTGAAATGCTTTTTTGTAGTCTGGTTGACCAACTCTACCATAATAGTAGATATATCCTAAACATTCATAGGCATCTACATACTCAAGACTAGCGGCCATTAAATAATATTCTTCCGCCAAATCAAATTGTCTTTGTTCATAATACCAACCACCAAGTTCTACCATATATTCAGGATCCTTTGTTTCTTGTATTAAAAACTCTAGTGCATGGATCAACGAAATATCATCCTCATATTTTGTATGTGTTAAATCATAATAATCATCTAGTATTTGTTGCGCTTTTTCAATTGTTAATGCCATAATACACCTCAAAATAATTATATGAAACTTGTGAATTTAGGCAATACAAAATGTATTGTTTTGTGTTTTTTTTATTTAAAGTTTATAATTATTTAGATAATACGAAAAAGGAGGAGTTTCATTGGTACGTATACTAGAAAACACAAATCGTTTACGCAAAGAAAAAGTTTTTGAAACTTATAAAAGAACATGTCAAAATGATTACTTTGACTATGATTCTATGACTCGTAAAGATATGTTTGAACACATGATTGAAACATATACACCTGAATATTTAATATCTATTTGTACGACATGGGAATTAAAAGCTTTAAGAAGATTATTGCGCAACCAAGATTTAGAGGATGATCGCTATTGCTTTGAAAGAACGGCATTAAGCTCTAAGTTTTTATATTTTGATCAAGAGTTGCCAGAAGAATTCAAAAAGAATGTAAAATTGGCTGTAAAAAACATTGATTTAGACCAAAAGGCAGAAAACGATGAACCAACCATTGTCATTCTTGGCATTATTCGTGCCTTCGGTATTATTGAACCCTCATTGATTCAAGCTGTATGCAGTGCATGTTCCTTTCATTATAAATCCATTATTGAAAGTGTACTTTTTAATTTCTGGGCTTATTTAAAAGAAGATTATCGATTAATTGATGATAGTTTTGCGAATGAATATGTATATTGGGACTATAATGAAATTTTAGATCGCATTCGAGATAGTCGTATTCAACATGAAAGATTCGAACCTAAATTTTTAGATCAAGATAGTTATATTTCTATTTTTTATCATGGATATGATGCGACAAATTCGGATATTAAAAAATTCTTTACAGCTTTAAAGAAAGAAGTGTTGGATGTAACTCAATTTAAAGACGAGTTCTTTAATCATCTATTAAATGGTACAGTCAATGAAGAAAAGATGGAATGGATTCCATTCTTTTATCAATTTTCGAAACCACTTTCAAATCGCTATCATAAGGCTGTTGTACAAATCGCATTGCCAAACTATTATGGTTTGAGTATGGATATGTATCAAAAGATGAAGGATCAGGCGCATTTTAATGAAAAGCTGCGCCAATTAAATGAGCCTCAGACAAATGCTTGTATCGAACAAAAAGATACGCGTTTATTCTATAAACTATATTTTAGTATCTTGGATTATGTGAATTCATTCGAACAAATTATTCCTAATAAAAAAATTGATCCAAATATTTATATTGAACCTGATGAACTTGTTAATTTGATTGAAGTCTTCTGGAAAGATAAGGACCGTTTTATTGATGAATATATCGAAAAGAATCCTTCTAATTTTACATTTCGCAATCTAAATATCATTTCGGATTTTAGATATGGTATGCGCAAAAATTTCTTGTTGGTGGCATACGAAAAGAATTATACGGTATTAAATGATGAAGGTATCAATTATATGGTAAAAGGCTTAAATGAAAACTTAGATCAATTCATTGCCCCAGAAAAAACACCTATGTTGATGCAGACAGCCATTATGCCATTTAATGGACGCATTATTTATGATGGTTTTATTTCAACATCGAATATACGTCTAGCCCAAGATATTATATCAAAGGCATTTGAAGATTATAGTTACGGACAAAAGATTTATTCATTATTGCCCGAAAATTTAAATTAAAAGAGAATGTTGTTTAAACATTTCAATTGTAGCTTTAAAAAAGAAAAATAAGATCACGATAAATGGATCGATATAGAAAAAGACGGGAATTGGATATAATCCCGTCTTTAATTGCTTTCTACAACAATCTTACCAGATTGAATGACTTTATTGATTTTTCTTACGTTTGAAATATTCTCTAATGGATTTTCTTCAAGACATACTAAATCCGCTTGTTTTCCTACTTCAATCGAACCATAGTCCTTTTCAACACCTACACATCTTGCGGAATTGATTGTTGCGATTTTTAAAATATCCATGTTTGGGATGTTTAATCTTGCCAAAAGCTCCATTTCATAAGCTGTATTGTTGTGGTAGTTAAATGGTGTACCTGCATCTGTACCTAGTGCAATCTGAATACCTTTTTCATAAGCTTTTTTTACACTTTCAACATGAGCGTCTTTTACCTTTAAAGTTTTAGTAACGGTATACTTAGCCACTCCATTTTCTACACCCTTATCAATAATACATTGAGGAGCGCAAAGGGTAGGGACTAAGAATGTATTTTGTTTTTTCATAAGTTCAAGACATTCCTCATCTAAAAAACAACCATGTTCAATGGAATCAATACCTGCATATAAGGCGTTTTTAATACCTTGTAAACCTTGGGCATGTGTAGCCGTTTTTCTTTGTGCTTTATGCGCTTCTTCAATCATGACTTTCATTTCTTCTACACTAAATTGGGCATTACCCGGCTCTACACCTTTGGTCATAACACCGCCTGTAGCCATCATTTTAATGAGGTCTACACCACTTTTTAGTTGTGTACGAACTGCTTTTAAACAACCATCTTTACCATCTGCTTCAATACCTTCTTGCCATCCATGACCGCCTGTCATACATATGACTTTACCTGCACAATACATATGAGGTCCTTGAATCACATCATTTTGAATGGCTTCTTTAATTTGTAGATCATAATTTTCTTCCGTGCCTGCAACACGAATAAATGTTACTCCGGATTCAAGATAATCTTTACAGTGCTTTTGTGCATAGAATATCTTCTCTATTAAGCTAAATTCTTTTTTTGAGTCGAATCCGACAGGATAAAGGATGTGGACATGGCAGTTAAAGAAGCCTGGCGTAATTGTATTTACTTCAATGACATCTTCATGTATTTCATGATAATCTTCTATCGCTTTGATTTTATCATCTTCAATTGAAATTAATTGATCAAATTTGGGCGTATCATTTATGCCATCAATCAATAATTTTGCGTGTACGAATAATTTAGTCATAACTAAACTCCTTTTTAAGTGATTATGAACCTTGAATACTATTTGTGCAAGCATTTACAGAAAATAAATGTAAAAAAAGAGGGAATCGTTGGATTCCCTAAAGCATAGACTTAAATAGAATGTCATTATAGTCTGGTAAAGGCCAGTCTTCTTTCGAAACATTGGTTTCAATTAAATCTGTCAATTGACGAATTGTTTCCATTAATGGAAGTAATTCATTGGCCGCAAAACAAGCCGCTTGTTTTTCTGTTGTTGTTTCTTTGTGAATCAATGTTTCCAATGTATCTAAGTGGTTTGAAACGAGTTCTAAAGGTGTGTTGATATTTTTTAAGATCTTCACTTCTAAAGGCGCATCAATTCCACTTGATTTTTTAGTTTGAATGATTTGAGCAAGTTTAGCCTCATAGCTAAAGATTGCAGGCAAGATTTGTTTGCGCAACATATAAGCCATCGTCTTAGCTTCGATTTGAACCACTTGATAATAGTTAGTAAGAAGGATACTTTCACGTGCGTGCAATTCACTTGCGGAATATACATTGTGTTTTTCAAATAATTGAAGATTCTTTGGATCCGTATAGTGAGGAAGTGCATCCGCAGTTGTTTTAAGTTCTAATAAACCACGTTTTTGTGCTTCTTTCTTCCAATCATCTGAATATCCATTTCCGGAGAAGATAATTCGTTTATGATTTCTTAATGTTTTTTGAATCAATGCAATCAAGGCTTTTGTCATATCTTCTTTTTTAACACATTCCAATTCATCCGCAAACTGCGTTAATTCTTCAGCTACGATTGTATTTAAAATTGTATTTGGACAAGAAATGTTTAAGTTGGATCCAAGCATTCTGAATTCGAATTTATTACCAGTAAACGCAAATGGAGAAGTACGGTTACGGTCTGTAGAATCTTTTGCGATTGGAGGTAGGGTAGAAACACCAAGTTCCAATCTACGATCGATTGTATCTACATATTCATTTCCAGCTTCAATAGCTTCTAAGATAGCTGTTAATTCTTCACCTAAATAGATAGAAATAATAGCTGGTGGTGCTTCATCTGCACCTAAACGATGATCGTTTCCAGCACTGGCAACAGAGATTCTTAATAAGTCTTGATATTCGTCTACACCTTTAATGATGGCCGCAAGTACTGTTAAGAAACGAATATTGTCTTTTGGAGAATCACCAGGCTCTAAAATGTTTTCGCCCTCTTCTGTACAGAAAGACCAGTTGTTGTGTTTACCACTACCATTGACACCATCAAATGGCTTTTCATGTAATAAACATACCAATCCATGATGTGAAGCTACCTTTTGTAAAACTTCCATTGTAAGTTGGTTTTGGTCATTCGCAATATTTGTTGATGTAAATACAGGTGCCAATTCAAATTGACATGGAGCCACTTCTTTATGTTCTGTTTTGGCATATACACCTAATTTCCAAAGTTCTTCATCTACTTCTTCCATATAGGCTTTTACACGTTCGGATAAACTTCCAAAGTAGTGATCATCTAATTCTTGACCTTTTACTGGAGCCGCACCAAATAGTGTTCTTCCTGTAACTAATAGGTCTAGACGTTCTTTAAACATTTCTTCATCAATTAAGAAATATTCTTGTTCAGGCCCAACCGTTGTTTTGATTTTATGGATATTGTAACCCATAATATTCAATAAACGAACAGCTGCCTTGTTTAATGCATCATTACTTCTTAATAATGGTGTTTTCTTATCCAAAGCACTGCCATCGTAAGAACAGAATAAAGTTGGTATATACAATGTCTTTTCTTTAACGAAAGCTAAAGAAGTTGGATCCCATGCTGTATATCCTCTAGCTTCAAAAGTAGCACGTAATCCACCACTTGGAAAACTGGAAGCATCAGGTTCACCTTTGATCAATTCTTTTCCTCTAAAGTCTGAAATAACAGATGTTGGCCCAGTTGGATTAATAAACGCATCATGCTTTTCAGCAGTGATACCTGTCATTGGCTGGAACCAGTGTGTATAA
>OGQP01002024.1_pt1 | contig 11221 bp, 10 predicted proteins | sample 1553251 | NCBI WGS metagenome assembly OGQP01 (sample SAMEA2580016, study PRJEB22360) | human gut metagenome | biome: human gut; feature: human-associated habitat; material: faeces | place: Denmark | collected 2008/2010 | reverse complement strand
GTCGAGCGAAATCCTCGCCGGGGCCCTTCAGGACAACGACCGTGGTACGATCATCGGACGCCGCACCTTCGGCAAGGGACTCGTACAGGAACAGATCCCGTTCCCGGACGGATCGGCCGTAAGGCTCACCATCGCACGCTATTATACTCCCTCGGGACGTTCGATTCAGAAGCCGTACGACAAAGGGTCTGAGGATTACAACAACGACCTGATGAACCGGTACGAACACAACGAAATGTTCTCGGCCGACAGCATCCACTTCGCCGACAGCCTGAAATATTTCACCGCAGGAGGACGTACGGTTTACGGCGGCGGAGGCATCATGCCCGACCGGTTCGTACCGGCCGACACGACCGACATCACGCCCTACCTGCGTGAAGTGACCGGACGCAATATCCTTTACCGCTTTACGATCGAATATGCCGATCGTCACCGCAACGAGCTGAACCGAATCACCACGCTGCCGGAACTGGATGCATTCTTCGCAAAAGACCCGGGTCTGCTGAGCGAATTCATCCGCTATGCCGCCCGTGCGGGCGTCGCACCGAAACCCTCGCAGATCGAACGGTCGAAAGCGATTATCCTCTCACAGATCAAAGCCTACGTCGGACGGAATACGCCGCTCGAAGACAACGCTTTCTACCATGCGCTGCAAGGCATCGACAGCACAGTCCAGCAGGCGCTGAAAGAGATGAGCGCACCGAAAGCGGAACAAGCCCTCAATACTGCCGAACATGAATAAGAAAAAAGTGACCGGAATCATTGCTGTCGCGGCGATCGTAGTGATTATCCTGATTGCGGCCGGATCAAAAAAACAATCGCCCGCACCCGAGGAGCTTACCGGCGAAGACCGGACCGAAGAGGCGGCTAATTCCGGCAATGGGGCGGTCGATACCGGTATTCGACCCGAAACCGACACCCAGGCAAAATCAAATGTTTCTACCGCACCGGAGACTTCAGTAGATACCTCGGCCTCGTCCGGGACTTCGCCTGCTGAGACCTCCGGAAACCAATAAACAGGGGGAAACGCCCGACTCTCCTCCATCCTGCTCGATTCCTGCGATTTCCGGATAATACTTCTCCGGATAACCTCCGGTTACAAACACCGGGATATGTCGGGAAAACCGAAGTCGTCAATAACGGATTGAGGTATTTCCCGGTTTGCCTGCGGTCTGACTGAACCGGCCCATAAACCGCACTACAGTCCGTAAAGCAAGTATCCGACGACACCGGAAAGGCAGATTACCAAAATCGGGTTCATTTTTTTGACCGAAGCGAAAAAAGCTGCGGCTAAGATGAGCCAACTGTACACGTCGATAAACGTATCGGGGGTCAGCAACAGCAATGTCGCGGCCAGGATCATCGCCACCACCATCGGCAGCATGCCGTACATCGCATCGCGCACATAACGGTTGTTATGCAGTACCATATAGAATTTGGTGATCAGCAGCATAATCGTAAGCGAAGGCAGGCTGACTGCAAAAGTTGCCAGCAACGAACCCCAGATATTCCCCGTGACCGTATAGCCGACATAAGTAGCGCTGTTGATCGCAATGGGCCCCGGCGTCATCTGCGAAATAGCAATGATGTCGGTCAGTTCACTGTTGGTCAGCCAATGATGTCGCACCACAATTTCGTTCTGGATCAGCGCAAGCATCGCATAACCGCCGCCGAAGCCGAAAAACCCGATTTTCAGGTACGAATATAACAGTTGCAGGTAAACCATAATCAGTTCGGTTTTGTGGGATTATTGTCGACGTTCGTTAGCATCACCGGATACATCGGATACTCCGCCGGCCGTATCGTCACGATCGGTAATGCGCTTCTGAGCCGGGTTATCCTTCACATTACGCAAACTGCGGCGCAGCTTCAACCAACCGAACGCGATGCCGCCCGTAGCCCCGACGATAATCATATAAACGGGTGAAACGGCAAAATACCACACGACGAAGGCCGCGAGAACCGCGAGAATCCCCCGCGTCCAACCCAATCCCTTCGAGAAACCGAACACCGGCGCAAGCATCAACGCGACGACAGCCGGACGGATTCCTTTGAATACCGCTTCGACGATACGGTTCTCGCGAATCGAATTGAAAAATATCGCAATCACCAGTATAATCAGGAAAGCGGGCAGGATAATTCCCATCACGGCGGCGAGCATCCCCCGGTAGCCATGCACCTTGTACCCGACAAATACGGCGGTATTGAGTGCGATCGGTCCGGGAGCCGACTGCGCCAGCGTGAGCAGTTCCAAAAACTCGTCCTCCTTGACCCACCCTTTGTCGATCACTTCGCGCTGTACCAACGGGATCATCGCATAGCCGCCACCGAAGGTGAAAATGCCGATTTTCAGGAACGACAAGAAAAACGATAACGATTCGGGCATATCTTCAACTGTTAGGGAAACATCCCAGCAGGGACATGATTCCGTGGATAAACGTGAGCGGATGCACCGGGTTTCCGGGTACGTACAGATCGGGCGTAAACCGTCCGAGGAAGCTGCGGTCGAGCGCCGGAGTACCGGCGAACATGCCCCCGGAAACAGCATCCGTTCCGGCCAGGATCAGCAATTTGGGCGACGCTACGGCATTATAAGCCAACTCCAGCGGCACGGCCATATTTTCGGTGATCGGTCCCGTAATCACGATGCCGTCGGCATGGCGCGGCGAAGCGGTGAACTCGACACCGTAACGGGCAAAATCGAAATTGACGTTCATCGTCGCATTCAGCTCCATTTCGGTCGAGTTGTCCCCGCCGGCAGAGACCTCGCGCAACCGCAGCGAACGGCCGAAATGACGGCGGATCTCCCCTCTTACCCGGTTTTCGTCGAGGGTAATCCTCTGCGGCGAGCCCTCCCGAACGGACAACCTGTCCAGATCGTTGGTAGCCAAACGGTAATCGGAGGTAAAGCGAATCGCCCGGGGAAAACGCTTCGCACATTCGTTGCAAAAAATGCAACGGTCGAGCCGGATCGTGAACGGCGATGCGACAATCGCACCGGAAGGACACATGGCCTCGAGTTCAGCGGACTCCTCTTCGGACATCCCTCCGGAAATCACCGGGCGTCCCCGGAACGTATCGGGAAGTTCCACTGTCCTCAGGTCGGGAATAGCCTGCCGCCCGTGGCTGCGCAACACACGTATTTTGGAAAGCACCATAATTACTCTGTTTTAACACCCCTGCATTCTGCTACGGTCCTTACAAGTCATGGCCGCAATAGGAAAGATTGAAACTTTTGTTGCAGATCGGAAAGTCGGAAATGCCGGCACCGCGTACCGAAAGTGCCAGCGCCGTCCAGTTGTGCAACGACGGGTCGTATATCTTGTACTGCCGGAACTGCCCGTCGCTGCCGGTAATCCCGACATGGCACACTTCGCCGCGCCACCCTTCGACCAACGAAAAAGCAAGCGCATCGCTCTCCAGCGCCATCCGGTAATCGGGCAAGCTTGCAACGCGCATCCCGCAATCGAGCGTATCGAGCAGTGTCCGCACATACCCGGCCGATTGCGCCACTTCGCGCATCCGAACCCTCAGCCGTGCATATACATCGCCGGAATTCTCCGCCACAGGATCGTGCGCAATCAATTTGCCGTACGCACCACGGGGATGGGTCTGCCGGATATCCCGTACCAAACCGGAAGCCCGGGCCGCCATGCCGACAGCCCCGATACGCAATGCCTGCGTGCGGGTGACCACGCCGCAATCCTCAAAACGGGCCAGAACCGACGAGGTTCCTTCCAAACTGTGCACGACCTCGGCATAGCGCGTTTCCACCTCTTTCAGGTTTTTCAAGACCAACATCTTGAGATCGTCCGTCAGCGGATAATGGGTTCCGCCGAAACGGATCAATCCTTTTGCAAAACGGTTTCCGCACCAACGCTGTGTCGTATTAATCACAATTGTGCGCAGGGCCTCGCAGGCCACCTGCCCCAACTGGTAACCGATATCCATGCACAGCGCCCCCGTATCGGCCAGATGCATCGCAATACGCTCCATCTCCAGGGCTACGGTGCGTTCTATGCCCAGATCGTTCGCGGCCGGATCGAATTCCAATCCGGGTTCGCCGAGTCCTTCGGCAACCTCAGCATAGGCGAGAGCGTGGGCCACGACGCTGTCTCCCGCAATACTTTCGGACAGGACGGATTGCCGCAACCGATTCGGCGTCCCGCAAATCAGGCGTTCGATCCCCCGGTGCTGGAATCCCAGTACGATTTCGAGATGAATGACCTGCTCCCCGTTGCAAATAAAGCGGAAACAACCCGGTTCGATAATCCCCGCATGGATCGGCCCAACGTTGACCTCATGCAGGGCCTGCCCGCGAATGGCGTAAAAAGGATAGTTGTTCAGCGTCCGGCTACGGTCGGCACGGTCGTATGCAAAACGCAACGGTTTGTTCCACGGATGGTCGGCGAAACAGATTCCGTATTGCTCGGTCAACTCGCGTTCGAACGGGTGTGCAGCCGGATATAGTGCGGTCAGCGACGGCAGCGGTGACGTATCGTTCGGATCGAGCCGGCTCGAGGCGATCAAAATTTTGCCGGACGCATCGTCCAGCACCAGACAAAAGAGCCGCAAACCTTCCTCGGAAGGCATCCCGAAATAGGCGGCGAGGTGGCATGGCTCGTTACGCAGGTAGCCGTGCATCCCCCGGAGAAATTCGGGATACGGGAAACAGGGAATCGCATCGAGTTTCACACTCCCCTGCCGGTTGGATGTCATGAACCACTTTTTCATCTAAAAGGCGATAACGGCATTGATAAATTTGATCAGGAACGGTGGCTGCACGATGCCCAGCACCGAAGCCCCGGCGATCAGCAACAGGTCGCACCAGGTCAACCCCAGGTGGATACGCGGGGAAGGCATCGGCAGCGGGTTTCCCACCGGTTTGTAACACAATTTCAGAATGCGCGAACAAAAACTGAACATGACAAAGCAAAGCAACAGCGCCAGCAGAACCAGCAACCACCACCGCCCCGATTCGATGACCTGGCGCAGAATCATCATTTCGGAAACGAACAGCACCGAAGGCGGAAAAGCCAGCAGAGACATGCCGCCGAGCAACAGGGCTACGGCTCCGGTACGGTTCACGCCGATATATCCGCCGATACGGTTCATCCGGTAAGTGCCGTAAACTTTCCCGACCTGCGCCATTTGTACGAACATCCCCGACTTGATCAGTGCATGGGCGATCACCTGCAGCAGTGCCGCGAAAATCCCGATCCCCCCCACGCCGAGCCCGACGACGGAGAGGCCCATGCACTCGACCGTCGAATAGGCGAGGAAACGCTTGTAGTTGTTCGTACGGCGCAGGTATACCCCCGCAATCAGCAACGAAATCAGCCCCGCAAGGATCAACACATGCGAAAACCACTCGTAAACGGGCGAGGCGGCCGCCACGCGGTAGACGCGGAAAAGCGAAACGAAACCGGCATTGACCAGCACCGTCGAGATGACGGCCGAAGCCGGTGCGGGTGCGGCAAAATTGGCATCGACGCCGATCGTATAAAGCGGAAAAACCTCCATCTTGCAACTGTATCCCACCAGGATAAACAGGAAAGCTATTTTCAGGTAGAGCGGATTGCCCGAGGCTACCGTCCGTGCCAGGTTCGCATACGACAGTTCGCCGCCCGCAGTAACGGTGCTCAGCAGCAGGATACCCAGGTAAGCCACGGCGATCCCGAGCGAACAGATGAATATATATTTCCACGTAGCCTCCAAACTCCGCGTATTGCGGCGGTGGTAAACCAGCCCGGCCGTACAGAGCGTGGTGGCCTCGAGAAAAATCCAGGTCACGGCGATGTTATTGGCGAAATAGACGCCCGTGGCCGACACGCAAAGCAGCATCAGCGAAATGTTGTAAAGCTTGAACTGGCGCAACGTCTCGCGGTCGAGGTAGAAATTGCTCTGCACGAAAGCCACCGCCGAAATCACGGCCATCAGCACGAAAAAGATCGCGCCGAGCAGGTCGAACGTAAAAAACTGCGACTCGACCTCCCCGATACGGAACGGAATGACTGCAGCGGCGAACCCGGCCTGCACCAGGTAATAGAATGCGGCAAAAATGCGTACAGTGCGATGCTGTGCGGCCAATGCGACAAAACCGACAATAGCCAACGATATGAACAGGAAAATAAACATCATGGCATCAGTCCTTGAGCGAGGTTAGCGAATCGGAGTTGAAATCGTGCAGGCGTCGGCCGATCTTACCGGCAAACAGGCCGAGCATCAGCACGCTCATCAGGATATCGAGCAGGATCGCGATATTGATCAGGTAGGGCATTTCGACACCGATGGCCATAGAGAAGAGGAACACGCCATTCTCGATAACCAAAAAGCCGACCAGATGCGAGAAGATACGTTTGTGATTCACGATCAACAGCATCCCGCTGAGCAGCGCATAGAGTGCCACGCCGAAGAACACCCGGTCGATCTGCGTATCGGCCAGATAATAGGTGACGACGATGCTGCACAGCAGCGCGGCGAGCGACAACAACAACTGGTTGAAGGTCGCGACCGAAGCCGCATGCACACGGTCGATACCCGTCCGGCGGATAATGTTATAAAGCAATACCGGAACAATAATCGCTTTAAAAACCAACGTTTCAGCTACGATAAAGACCAACTCCGGCCAGTCGATCGACCGAAGGCTCCACAACGCCACGGCCAACAACAACCAGCCCTGCAATCCCACCAACGAAGCATAATGGCGGAACCGCTCGACGATCGAGAGGTACAGCAGCGTCACGACATACAATATAATCAGTGCAAGCAACATAATCTCCTATCCGATCCGGATTTGGTTCAACAACAGGAAGGCGATGACGAAAGCCACCAGCGCAACCGCGAGGATCGTCACGATGTACGTGCTGTTGCGCGCCATGCGGCTGCGGGCCAAAAACGACTCGACGATACCGATCGCCAGCCCGGCCGCGAGACCCAACAGGAGTACTACAATCGTGTCCCAATACAGTCCCGAAGCAAACGCCGAAGCGGCCAGTACGGCCAATAGCCCGGCCTTGATCCAACCGGCAAGGGTAATCAACGCCAGATCGAATCCACTATAATCCAACACCATCGCTTCATGAATCATCGTCAGTTCGAGGTGCGTACGGGGATCGTCCACCGGAATCCGCCCGGCTTCGACCAGCATAATCTTGAACAGCGCATACATCACCAATACCATCACGACGACCATTTCGGGCGTACCGCTCCCCACTCCGGCAAAAACCTGGGAAAAACTGAGGCTGTCCGACACCAGTGCGAGCGTTCCGGCCACCAGGAAAAGCGCCGGCTCCAACAAGGCGCCGTAAAGCGCCTCGCGGCTGGCCCCCATCCCGTCGATGCTGCTTCCTGTCTCCATGGCGGCGAGGATCAGCATTACGCGCCCCAGCGCCAGCAAATAGCAAAACAGAACGATGTCTCCATTGAACGCGAGTACGGCGGAAAAATCGCCGACCGGTACCAACAGCATGGCCGCCACGGTCGAAGCCAGATAGACCACCGGGGCGAGCCGGAACACGAACCCCGTCGCCGGACTGTAAACAGGCGCCTTGCACAACAACGCCCCCAACCGACTGATATGCTGATAGAAAGGAGCCCCCTTACGGCCGGCCAACAAGGCCCTTGTCCGGACGATCATTCCGGGCAGCATCAGTGCAACGAACAGGTTCAATACTACACTCATCGTATAAATCGGTATCTTAGAGCAGATTCAGGATCGATAACAAAAACACGAGGGCCAGGAACAACAGCGCATAGAGCACGTAATGGTTGACCTTGCCGGTACGGAACATCACCAACCGCGCGTTCATACGGCGCAACAGGTAACTCCACCACCGGGCGAACAGCGAGTCGAGCGTATCCTTATGCCGTACGTCGAAATGGTGCTCCGTGGGAAAAATCTCGTCGGCGGCGATCCGTGCGGGATCGAGCCGGTTGGTAATCATCCGTTCCGAGATACGGCCCAGTCCCTCGCTGAACGATTCGCCGGTATACTGCATCCGGGAGGTCACCGCCGTAAAGCCGCAATTCCATGTGGGCGAAGAGCTTTCTGCACGACGGCGCACGACCCACGAGCGCAACAGCCACAATATGACGGAAATTCCCACCAGCATCCCGATCCCGTAAGTAAGCGGCAGGAAGCTGTCTGAAAAAGACACCGTGCGGTCCAATACGTCCGCCGGAACAGAGATCGGAGAGGCTCCCGAAACATCGGCAATCCGGGCCACGAGCCCGACGATCCACCGCAACGCGAACACGGGCGCCAACCCCACCAACAGGATACCCGCCAGCGGCAACGCCATCGCCGCGAGCATCGGACGGGAAACCTCCCGTGCCCGCTCGGCCACTTCGCTGCGCGGAAGTCCCGAGAAGACGACCCCGTAAAGTTTCGTGAAGGCCAGCACGGCCAGCCCCCCGATCAGCGCGAGAAAAATCAGCCCGGACAGTGCGATGACCGTCACCGGTCCGTTGGCCGCAATTCCGTCAAGCAGACCCATATAAATCAGAAACTCGGAAACGAACCCGCTCAGCGGCGGCAACGCGCAGATCGCCAGCGTCCCGACCAGAAACAGGATCGCCGTCACGGGCATCCGTTTGCCCAGTCCGCCCAAATCGTCGAGCGAGGTGGTGTGCGTGGCCGTATAGATATTGCCTGCCCCCATAAAAAGCAGCGACTTGAAGAACGAATGGTTCAGCGTGTGCAGCAGCGCTCCGGCCATACCTGCGTAAAAAATAGGGTCGCTTCCTTCCGCCTTGCCGAGCAGCGCGGTACCGAGAGCGATAAAGATGATCCCGATATTTTCGATGCTCGAATAGGCGAGCAATTTCTTCACATCGTTCTGCAACGCCGCGAGGATCACGCCCCACAAGCCGGTTACCGCACCGATGCACAGCACGATCAGCCCGATCGCGAACAGGTGCGAATCGAAACAGGAGACGACGCGCATCACGCCGTATACACCGGTTTTGATCATCACACCCGACATGAATGCGGAAATGTGGGCCGGAGCGGCCGGATGCGCCTCGGGCAGCCAAACATGCAACGGGAAAATACCCGCTTTCATTCCGAAACCGATGAGGAATACGATGAACAGCGGGATGATGTTTCCACCCTGTTCACCGTAGAGCGCCAACGCATCGAACGATGCGGGCAAGCCGCTCGCATACAACGTGACGAATCCCGCCAGCAGGAACAAAAAACCCACATGCATCAGGATCAGGTAGCTGAGTGCGGCCCGGCGCACTTCGCGGCGCTCGGCATCGAACAGCATCAGCACGAACGACGACAGCGTCATCACCTCCCACGCGAACAGGAAGCTGAATCCGTCGCGCAGCGTCACGACCAGCAGCATCGACAGGTACAGAATGCCCAGGCCGCAATAGTGCAGCGAGATCTGTGCCGGGGATTTGCGGCCCAAATAGGGCTTTATATAACCTTTCGCATAAATCAGCACCGCGACGGCCGACAACGACAATATAATGAGGAAAAAGGAAGACAGCGGATCGGTAACGCCGTATTGCGGACCGAAAACGATATTGATTCCCTCGGGATAAATTCGCCCTCCGCCAGAAAACACCCCGACAGCCTCATACAGGGCCGACAATACTCCGAGGCCGACGACACAGAAAGCGACCTGCCATTTCCACCGCACCGGAACCGCAAAAACGGCCAGCGACAGCAACATCAGTGCTATAACGGACTCGATAAACATACGCGCGGCTAATTCTTCGGATAAGATTCATTGACGAACGCGACCGCCGCGACAGCTGCCACGGCAGCCGTTTCAGTACGAAGGCGGCTACGCCCCAAAGAGATATCGGCAAACCCATGCTGACGGGCTAATCCGATCTCTTCGGGCGAAAAATCGCCTTCGGGCCCGATCAGCACCGTCACACGGCTTCCCGGAGAGATGAGTTGCCCGATAAAACGGCGCGGCATATCCTTTTCGCAATGGGCGATCAGCTTCACCCCGTCGAACGGCCGTGCGACCCATTCGCGCAGCGGCGTCAGCGGCTCGACTACCGGATGATAGGCCTTGAGCGATTGTTTGACGGCACTGGTAACCACCTTCTCCAACCGGTCTGTCTTGAGCGTGCGACGCTCGCAATGATCGGTCAGCAACGGTACGATACGGTCTACGCCGATCTCGGTCGCCTTCTCGGCGAACCACTCGAACCGGTCGGTATTTTTGGTCGGGGCAACGGCCATCACCAGCTCGTAGCCCCGTTTTTCGAACTCAGGCCAGCGTTCGCGGATCACGACACGACAATGTTTCGGCGACGCTTCGACGATCTCGGCCCGGCACATCGTTCCCCGGCCGTCAGTCAGGTGCAGCGAATCTCCCGCCCCAAGACGCAATACCCGCACGCAATGCTTCGATTCCTCCTCGGAAAAAACATAAGAACCGGCGTCAGGATCGAGCTCGGGAGCGTAAAAGAGTTGCATGAGCGGCGGATTTTATCTAATTTTAGCGGCGGAAACGAATTTCCATCACAAAGATACGACAACGAACCTAAAGAAACAAAAACGATCTAACCTCCAGAGCCAATTCCCGGACAATTATGAAAAATTTATCCGCATTGACATTTCTCATGATCATGACGACACTTCTAAGCGGCTGCAAAAGCAAACAGGCTGAGAGCAATCCGCTGCTCGAAACGTGGAGTACTCCTTTCGGCGTACCCCCTTTCGACAAGATCAAAACCGAGCATTTCAAACCTGCGGTCGAGGCGGGTATCCGCCTGCACGAAGCGCAGATCGACTCGATCGTAAAAAACACCGAAACCCCGTCGTTCGGAAACGTCATCGAGGCACTGGACCGCAGCGGCGAGGTGCTGAACAACGCCTATACGGTCTTTTCCCTGCTGAACTCCGCCGAAAGCAACGACCGGATGCAGGCGGACGACATGGAAATTTCTCCGCTGGTATCCGCCCACAACGACAACATTTACCTGAACGACCGCCTATTCCAAAAGGTAAAAGCCGTTTACGACCAGCGCGAATACCTCTCGCTCGATCCACAGCAGCTACGGCTCACGGAACAAACTTACAAGCGGTTCGTGCGGGCCGGGGCACTGCTCACGCCCGCGCAGAAGGAGCAGCTTAAAAAGATCAACGAGCAGCTCTCCAGACTCGGCGTACAATTCGGCAACAACCTGCTCGCCGACAACAACGCCTTTACGCTGGTAATCGACAAACAGGAAGACTTGGCAGGAGTGC
>OGQP01002023.1_pt1 | contig 11221 bp, 9 predicted proteins | sample 1553251 | NCBI WGS metagenome assembly OGQP01 (sample SAMEA2580016, study PRJEB22360) | human gut metagenome | biome: human gut; feature: human-associated habitat; material: faeces | place: Denmark | collected 2008/2010 | reverse complement strand
CTTAACTTCTTAACTACTTTCGCTTGCGAAACTTGAATTATTAATAACAAAGAAAGCGCCCTGCAAATGCTTTCACACTTGCAGGACGTTCAACTTTAATAAAATAGTGAGTTCCTTAGTTGTCTAAAGGTTAGAAATCGTCATCTTTGTAATCATCATCCCCTTCTTCTACGATGCCGAATCCATTCTTTTCGTCACCGTCGGGACTCCAGCCACGGTCGCTTTCAAGGCTTCCAGCCATTATCTGTAAAGGATCCATTTCGATAACGCTAATCTCCGGAGCTACGTATTTCTTCTTTTTCATAATGCAGTTATAATATTATTTCTTTACCACTACCTTGTTGTTAACAACATACACACCCTTCGGCAACTTATCGACATTGTTGGTGTTCATGCGCACACCGCCAAGGTTGTAGATGCCGGTGTTTGTATTCTGCTTGTTCTCCTCAATCACGTGGATGCCGGTTGTACCATCCAAGCCGTTGCCATCAAGTGAGAACATCAACATTTTGCCCGTGTGCATATCATCCTTAAGCCAGCAACGCTAAGCCTTTACAGTATGGTCTTTATTTGTGTGAACCAAGTCACCCTTGCTGAACATATATGAGTCGGCGGACACAACGGTCTTACTGTCGTACGAACCAGTGTAGGTCATGCCTCCGCCATTTACTATGTGTGTCAGATTAGATGTCTGGTCATCGTAGTTGATGCCATTGGCTACATATACATGACCGTCGAGAATCTTCGTAACACCGTCGATAGTGTATGAATAGTTGCCGAGCGGCTCCTTAGTAGGATATATTATATAAGGTGTATTCTTATGCAGCACTACGCCATCAGCGGCTACGTTTACTGTAGAGAACTTTATCCAGTTGTTCTCCAAACGGTCGAACTCTGCCATCTGTACACCCTCGCCGAAGGCTTCCTTAACCTGAGCAGCTGTCATATCAACGGGAAGAATGATAGAGTTCCATCCCTTCTTGTTGTTGTCAGCACTCTTGGTGAATGTACGGTGGAGCAGCATCGTGGCTCCAGTGTATGACTTCTTCACGTCAAGAGTCTTGTCCTCATCAAGAACCAGAATGTTGTCGTTTCCCTTGAGGGTTCCGTCGTCGTTCATGTCGGTACGCAGAGCGAAGCCCTTAATCTGAAGATTCTCAAGAGCAGAGAGCGCCTTGACAGGTGTGATACGAACCTGATCGAACGACTTGGTAGGATTAAGCACGGCATAGCTGTCACCCTTACTGCCAATAACATCAGCACCAAGAACCTTCCAGCTTGTCAGTTCTTCCTGCTTCTCATCATCAAGATAGGTGGTCAACTTAAGACCTTCGCCCAGACTTGCACCCAATCCTAAAGCCAGATTCTGGGTTACCATAACAAGCTGCTGTCCCTTATCAACTACTTTACCCATATTGACTGAGATTGTAGAGCCTCCCAAGTCTACGCCCAACGGGAGAGTCAGGTATGTATCCATCGAGTCGTCAATCAAATTGCTCAACTCGTTGTAGCCGTTGCCAATGTTGGCAACTTGGACCATCTGAGTGTTTGCAAAGTCGATTGATGCATTGGTATTGTTTGTAGATACCACCTGAGCGCCGTAAACGGGATTGATTGTAGCATTGTCGGCATCTGCATCGGCTACATACGCATAGTAGATATTGAGCTGTGAGAGGTCGGCAGAAAGAACGCCTGTTTTATAAAGTACAATCTCATCAAACGCACAGCCCGCGGGCACTTCAACGTTCAGACACATTTTACGTGTTTCCTCTTTACCGATAAGTCCGGCTGAGATGGCATCCCAATTGGTTGTTACATCTCCAGTCACTTCCTTGCCTTTATTGTAGAGCTTGATGTTATAGAGATTAAGCACATCAGCATCGAGTCCGGTAGCCTTAACAGATACCACAAAACCAACCTTCATCTTGCCATTGAAAGCTCTTGCATTGCCATTCAAACCATCAGCAAAGTTAGAGGCATCAGCAGTCTTGATGCCAACGAGACCTGTGTTGGCTGCCAATGAAACGCCTGGCTCACGATAGGTGAAATCGTTGAGAGAAGTAGTAAGTATGGCTGAGCGGTTCATCATTCTATCGGATATCTGTATCAAACCACCGCCAAACTTATCGCTCAACACGTATTTAGGCTCCTCACCCTCCTTATTGACAAGGATATCCACTCCGTGTTCCTCCGCAACATATGTGGGAGCATAGTTGAGGGTTGTCAGTTCATAACATTTTTCGCTTCTGCCTTCATCTTTAAGAACTGTTGCCTTAAACACATATTTGCCTGGAATATCAAGATTAGAAACCAGACCAGTTTCTGTGTTCAATTCAACATTTGAACCTGTTGGACGATCTACAATCGACCATTCTACCTGTACGGTATCATTGTGTTGCAACTGGAACTGATTAACACTTCCAGATACGTCGCGACTTGATGTTGCATCTATTGGACAATGATGAGAAGCTGCATCGGGAGCCATGCGCACAAAGGCGTAGTTGACAGAGGTACCACCAACTTCTATTCCTATGCCCTTGAAGAAAATCTTTGCTGCTGAGAAGGCTGCAGGAGCTCTCATAACAACTTCACCGTCCTTGGTATCCTCAATCAGTCCAAGACCAAGGAGTTTATCAGAGATGTCATACTTGCCTATTTCTTTATTCTCTTTGTTGAAAAGTGTGAGTTCAACGCCAGAGCCTACCGAAAGATTGGCGAGATTAAATCCATTAAACTTGAATCCCACTTCTGTTCCCTTAGGGAATGCTTCCTTGCCATCACTTGGTTTGGCAACAACAGTAACAGGAGTTGATACTGGAACTAATGCTCCTACAACAGCAGCATAGCCATTGTCAAGATCCTCATCAATCACATCACCACGTGACACCTCACCTAATGTGTGAGTTGGCTCTTTGCCTTGCGCATCCAGAGTAAACATCTTTCTACCCTGCTCTTCAGCGTATTTAGAAATACCATTCTCCTTATTATTGGTAATAGTATACTCACGAGCCTTGCCTACAAACGCATACTTGATATTTATAGCAGAGAGCACTTTAGCATCAACTCCACACTGAACGAGCTTAATCTCATCAAAATCGCCAGGTGCAGTTGCCATATACAATTTGTTAACCTGATCAGAACCAGGAATTGTCAGCAACGACAGTCCAAGACCAGTAACAGACTTACCAGTAGAAATCTTCTGGAGGTCGCCAACCGTTTTACCATCATTAAGAAACTGTATTTTATAGAACTTTGCTAAATCGAGAGTAAGGATGCTTGCCTCTGTTGCACAAATGACAAAACCAGCCTCTGTACCACCAGCATAACAATGCTGATTATCCTTAACGCTGATAATAGGACTTGCTACTACGGTAGCTCCAACAAGCGCCGGAATCGTAGCATAATCATCCATATTCTCGTTGCAAAGGTTCTGAAGATTAGCTGTTCCAGAAACCACCTGAACACCATCACCAATGCTATTGATTGTACATCCCGGTCCTACGAGAGCACGACGGTTGTTAAAATAATTCTCCTTAGACGGATCTGAATCTTGCCAAACCTTCTTTTCGCTTTTGTCAACACCATTTGCGGTTGCGGCAACCATTGGCATAGCCAAAAGCAAGAGAGTTGCGACAAAACAAATTTTCCTGAAAAAGAATGACTAAAAAAGCAAAAAATAGCAGATTTGGGATTTTGTTTTGAGTTTCAAGTGGTTGTGGCAGTTGTTGGCTTTAAGTGACGTTCGTGAGGAAATGCGAAAATGGCGGATTTGAGAAGTAGAAACGCTTTCAAGTCATTACCTCAAAGAAACTCTCTAATAAACATTTTTAACGGCTTCGGTTTTTACTTCTCAATTCTGCACAGGTTGTGAATTTGCCATGCAACTCTCATGATTTAATTTTGCACAGAACAAAAAGCAAGGAATTATGAGAAGTACATTCAAGACAGTCTTCTATGTAAACGGAAGCAAGGAGAGAAACGGAATTGTCCCTATCATGGGACGTGTGACAATCAACGGAACTATCGCACAGTTCAGTTGCAAGCTGAGCGTGACCAAGGCGATATGGGATGCCAAGGGCAACAGAGCCAAAGGCAGAAGCAAGGAAGCCAATGAGGTGAACTTTGCGCTTGATAACATCAAGGCTCAAATCGCTAAGCATTACCAACGGCTTTCCGACCGTGAGGCGTTCGTTACCGCTGAAATGGTGAGAAACGCATATCAAGGCATAGGTACGGAGTATGAGACATTACTCAGAGCTTTTGACAAGGAGAACGCAGCCTTTGCCCAACGCGTGGGAAAAGACCGAGCTGTCCGAACCTACCGCAAGTATCTGACGGTAAGAAAGTACGTTGCCGAGTTCATCAAATTTCAGTACAAGCGCAGCGATATGTCCATGAATGAGCTTACCGAGGAGTTCATCCGTGATTTTTGTCTGTATTTGAAGAATGTCATTGGACTCACGCAATCTACCATTTGGATATACTCCATACCATTGAAGCATATCGTCACGGCAGCACACTACAACGGCAAGATACAGAGAAATCCGTTTGCCATGTACCACGTTGACCCAGACCACAAGGAGCGTGAGTTCTTGACAGAGGAAGAATTGGACATATTTGCAGGAATAGAGTTGGAAAATCCCAACTTTGCTTTTGCGAGAGACTTGTTTATGTTTGGTTGTTGGACTGGTATCTCTTTCGTTGACATCAAGAATCTTACAGAGGACAATGTTGCCATTATAAGTGGGTCTCCATGGATAGTTTCTCGGCGTCAAAAGACAGGCGTACCATTCAAAATTAAACTGATAGATGCAGCCATACAGATAATTGAACGTTACAAGCCATTGAGAAAAGATATGCACTTGTTTAATATTGGCTCACTTGACATGGTAAACAAGCGTATAAAGAAAGTGGCAAAAATGTGTGGCATCAAGAAGCGAATTTCATTTCATGTAAGCCGGCATTCGTTCGCAGTTTTGGCTTTAAACTACGGTATGCCGATAGAGAGTGTAAGCAAGATACTGGGACATACGGACATCGCCACAACACAAATTTACGCAAAGGTGACAAGTACTAAATTGGAGCATGACATATCAGCTTTTGAAAGTCGAATCAAGGGGCATATGCCGACAATGGGGGGAATGGCATGAAAAGGACTGTAATCACCGTGGACGGAAATGGAATGTTATCCATTCCGTCCAACTTGCAAGACTTGTGGATGAGTGAGGGTGAATTGGTTGATATGCTTCATGTCACCGCCATGAAACTCCATGCTGTGATAAGGTCAATATACAAGGATGGTTTATTGACGGTGTCGGAAGTCCAACAGAAACAGGAAACTTCCAATGGCATTTGGCAAACGTTGTATGGCTTTCCGATGATTGTTGCCCTTTGCTTCCGTATAAACTCATACGGGGCAGCTCGGTTTCGTGCCACCATCTTCAAGAGATTGTACGGGGCAAAAGAGAAAAGTAGTGTCATTATCCTACAACTCAATAGAAGAACAACCGCCTTTAGTTGAATGTCCTCTTGCTTGTTTGTTGGCTTGGCGCTGTCGTACTGTCGTGAATAAGTACTGAAGCATAAGCATGACATTCTTACTTGTAGGGGGATGAGTTCTGTTCATAAAAATGACGGACAAAACACCCCTTATTTTTGTTGAATTGTTGAATATGATGAAAGAAGTATTGAACATCAGGTATTTACGGCTCAACATATTCTCAACAAATCTCTCAACAAAAGAAAGATAATGTTGAAAAGAGAAAACCATGAACACCATTCCTTTCTTTCTTTTTTGCCCAGTAATTTGTTGTGTAGAGCTATTTGTTGAGAGTTTGTTGAGGGTATAAGTGGTTGGTTCTCATAAAGATAACACCTATCTTCAACAATTCAACGTTTTACATGCCCTCACTTGGTACGCTGTAAAATGTGCTTGTGGATTAATTGGCAACCGCTCTATTCTCCGAAATGGTTGCAGCAACGTTCCTTGGAGGCTTTGCGCCTCCAGCCACTTTGGCGAACCTCCGCAGTGTTTTAGCATGGCATTAGATTTATGCAGACTATACCGAGGACACACAGCACACATAACACACTCGGCATAGTTCACAAAGGAAATCAACAACACACAACTGAAACACTTGGCAAGTTTCACACTGAAAATATCACCTTTTCCTTTGCAAACTCCATGTACAAAGTAGCTTGTGTCTGTGACCTTGTTCTTTCAATGTGGCAGCTTTGATGTTTGGCGCAAATTGAGAGAATTAAGGTCTGCAACCTTGGGCATGGAAAGCCGAAAGGCAAATATCTCGTCTTTTGTTCTTGGAGGAGGGAGCGAGGTTATGTTTCGGGAACCCCAAAACTCCTCGCTCCACCATGAGAGTGGAGAATTTTTGCTCCCGATGGTCGCAGAAAATGAGTATACCAACTGCAATTACTGCCATTATATGCTAAAATTTGTTATATATCTATATAATTGTGTTAATAATATTCTTTTTCTTTGGCAGTTAAAGAAAAGCATCCTATCTTTATAAGCAAAACAATTAATTTAAATTGAAACAAAATTAAATAGTCATGCGTATGAAAAAGTTGATTTTTATGTTTCTTGCTATTCTTCTTTGTGGAATAGTTCAAGCTCAGACTTCTGAGATTATTTTAAACAACGGAAAAGTTGTGAAAGGAAAAATTAAAAGTTTGTCTTTTAATGTAGATAATACTCACGAAGTTAGAATAAAGAATGAAGTGAGTGGTGAGAACTTCGACTATACTTCTGCTGATGTAAAAGAAATAAAATTCTATGGTAAAAAGGCAAAAGAAGTAACAAATTGGATTCCTCTCTATGCCCAGATGGGATTGGGAATGTCTTATAAGAAAGCCCCCAAGCTCTATAAAAATCCCGTATTTCTCCATCCTGTTTATAAGGGGAAAAACATTTCAGCGTATGTTCACTACATAAGAACAAATACTCATGTGAAATCGGGCAGTATTTACGGATTTGGCCTTATGTTTTATTACAAATCCAAGGACGAGGACTTTGCGAGAAGCTATTATTTGATGGATAATAGTATTGCAGGAATTGGTCAAAAGACTGTGCTAAAAATGTATTTTAAAGGTTATCCTCAGATAAAGGAAATACTCAAAGGTCTAAGTATGAAAGAGATTCGTAAAGACCCTACTATATTAGTCAGAAAACTTGATGAAGTTTTGGAATAACTTCCTTGATTATGATTTATGACAAAGTTTTTGTAATCAAATTTTTGTAGTGTTAAAAATATCTATCGAAATATTAAATAAACGTACATATGAAAAAGTTACTTTTTATCATCTTCCTAATGGTATTCTCGTTTGCGATAACAACAAACGGCAAGAAACCCAAAGTCGTATGGCCTAAGGCAGTGCTAACTCTTAAAGATGGTACTGTACTTAACGGCTATTTGCAGAACGACATCCACTTTATGAAGAAAAACATCTATTTCAGTGAAACACAAGATGGCAAGGACGTAAAATACAAGATAGTAGATATAAAATCCCTTGTGGTGGACAATGCTATGCAAGACGGCAAGCAGCGCACTTTCATTCTTATAGATGACGACCCTAAATTTCCATTTTTGGCAACTGAAGTTTTCAAGGGAAAGCATGTCGTTGGCTATATGGAACCTTATGCTTTTGAAAACACCATCACAAGCAGAACTTTTACAGGTATCCCGTATGTTGCCGGTACCAATTATTCAGGTTGTAGATCATATCACTATATGGTTGATGGCGGCAAGCATGTGTACTATTGGAATTTGTTTGAAAGTAAAAAAATTAATGCTAAGAGAGAAAAATACTCTCAAAAGAAACTGTTGAAAAAGATAAGTGAGAAATTCAAGGACTATCCTACTGTTGCTGAAGAAGTGGAAAAGAGAGGACTCACAGCAGAGCAAATCCATGAAGATCCCACCATTCTTCTTGAAATTCTTGACAAGAGTCTGCAATAATCTTTTGTCTTTTCCCCCATACCAATGCTTCCGTACTCCCGCAGTATGGAAGCATTTTTCAATTTATTCCTCCCCACAGGTTGGCGGTTCATTCTCTGTAGGTCTCAGATGTTCTTGTTACTACTCAGCCCCTAAAAATGAATTTCAAGTACTCATTTGACATAATAGCCTATTTTGTAGCATAAATATAGCCAAAATCATCAATATTTTGCGGATTTGACACATCCAAGGGGTGTTGAGTAGTTACGTATATGGCAGCAACTGAAAATAAAATCTAAAAAATGGATATGATTTTCATCAATCCACATAAATGTTGTACCTTTGTCACCGAAAAGAGTTGTTTGACAAGTAATGCAAACTTATGTATAATACAGAAGTTAAAACTATTACCAAGTCATTACCTCTATTGAGGTGAAACACTTGTAAATCGCTCATTTTTAGCTATTCGGCATATTTTAGCAGAATTTTTCGGAAAAATCTCATTGACATCATTAAAAAAGTTTTTTTTGATTTTATCGTATTATATGTATTATTATTTCAATCAAAACGTTTCTTCTAAATTCGGAATTTGCGCCTCTCAAAATTTTCGGTGCAAAGGTATATACATTCTGGAGGTTAAAGTGCATTGAGTAAGCTTCCAGTAAGTATGAGTAATATAAGAAATTCACAACTACCAGATAAACAGCAACTTACACAACGTGAAATGGGGGGGTAAGTAAGAATCTAAAAAAAACGATTTAAAAAAAGTAGAAAATACATATAATATATCTAATAAAAAATCTATAAATTTGTGGATAAAAAAGGAAGATCTAAATATTCAAAGACCTATGAGGACATTGATATTGACCATAACTATCTGTCTGTCGATCATTAATGCTCGCGCAGACAATAACAAACTTTACGAAAGATTAGACTCAGTAATAGCCCATAGTGCGGATTATGATGTCATAAAAGAAAAAAGGCTAAAAGACATTAAGCTTGGAGCTAAATTCGTGACCGCTGCAACAGACAAACTACGCATATATGAACAGTTGGCAAACGAGTATAGTCCATACGTTTACGACTCGGCAATGGTGTATATCCAAAGGGGAATAAGCCTTGCCAAACAGACTGGCAATTCTGATTATTGCAACCGATTCCTGATTACAAAGACAAGTCTGCTGATTGAACGAGGCTTCTATATTGAGGCGAAGGAAAGTCTGGACAAAATCGAGATATCACAATCCGATCCAAAGCAAAATTTCCTTTTCTACTGCGCCCAGAGTTCACTCTATTACAATCTGAATGCCTGTTGTCAGAAAATGGAGTTCAGCCAACATTATAACGAACTGTTCAAGGAATATATTGGCAAGGCACTATACTACTGTCCGAAGAATAGTGCAATGTATTATTACATGAAGGGTATTAACCTCTTTTACTCAGGCAGGAGTATCAATGAGATTAGCGCTTCATTGAATAAGGCAATGCAAATGTTCGGACCCGAAAACCGTATGTACGGCAGGGCGGCATACGCTCTGTCAAAGGCTTACGGCAACAATAAACTGTGGGAGCAGCAGAGGCGTTATCTGCTGCTTGCTGCCATTAGCGATGTAATGTCGGCTAACAATGAGAGTCAGGCATTGCAGGATGTTGCTCTGTTGCTTTATAAAAACAAGAATGATCTTGACAAAGCCCGGAAATATATCAATCAAACATTGAAAGACGCACATGCATACAATAGTCGTCTGCAACGGGTAGAGCTGTATACCAACCTGCATGTAATATTGTCAGCTTACAATGAAAAGCTCCAAAAGGAAGCCATCTGGAAAAACGTGACGATAATATGTATACTTGTGCTGTTGGTTGTCATTGCAGCAGCAGTAGTGTACGTCAACCGGAAAAAAGATTTGTTGAAACTGTCGGAGAAGGAACTGAAAGCCTTGACTGAAGAGTTGAGCGCTACCAACAAACAAGAGCTAAAGGACAACAAAGCTCTTCAAGACTCAAACGATGAACTTAAGGGCTCAAACAAAGCACTTAAGGATTCTAACGATGAACTTAAAGGCTCAAACAAAGCGCTTCAAGACTCTAATGATGAGCTAATGAGTTCAAACAAAGCACTTCAAGACTCTAACGATGAGCTTAAATACAACAACAATGAACTTAAGTACAATAACAATGAACTTAAGAACTTTAACAACGAGCTTAAAGACTCCAACAAAGCACTTAAAGACTCAAACAACGAGCTTAAGGACTCAAACGATGAGCTTAAGGACTCAAACAAAGCACTTCGGGACGCAAATGATGAGCTTGAAAACACCAATGCAAAGCGTGAGTTGATGGCTAATGCCTTTATCATGCTCTGCTATCAGTATATTGAGCGGTTGGACAGTCAGCGCAAACTGGTAATACGTAAAATTAAAGCCAATCAGCAGAACGAACTGCTGAGCATTCTTTCGTCCTCAAAGCGAGGCACTGAGGAGAGCCAGAACTTCTTCTCGCAGTTCGACAAAATCTTCCTCTCGCTCTATCCCTCGTTTGTAAATGAGCTGAACTCACTGCTGATACCCGAGACACAAATCGAGCTTAAGGAAGACAACGAACTGACTCCAAGCTTGCGTGTAGCAGCTTTGGTAAGACTGGGCGTAACGGAAAGTCCTAAGATTGCCGGCATCCTCTCCTACTCGCTACAAACGATATACAACTATCGCTCTACACTAAAGAACAGCGCCATCGACAAAGAACACTTCGAAGAGAATCTGCAAAAGCTGTGCTCAGTTTATTAAGGGGTTGTTGTAGTGTTGGGGAAAACTGTTGCGTAATGACAAATTATAAATTATTGCTGTCCGGTAAACAATCCGCTACGCGTAGCGTAGGCGCAGCGAGTTGAGCACCACGCTTACGCTTGAAAACGCCATTAGGGCGCTTGCCCACATCGGCGTTATCTGAAAGTCGACGCCGAAGATGTGTAGGGCGCCGGCGGCGAGGGGGATGCAAACGATGTTGTAGACGAATGCCCAAAAGAGGTTCTGCCATATCATGCGCACGGTACGTCTACTGAGATTTACGGCTTCGGGCAGCGCCATGAGGTCGTCGCCCATCAGCGTTATCTGCGCCACGTCCATCGCCACATCTGTGCCGCGACCGATAGCTATGCCAACGTCGGCGAGGGCGAGTGCCTGCGTGTCGTTGATGCCGTCTCCAACCATAGCCACGCGCTTGCCTTCGCTCTGAAGTTGCTGCACAAGCCCCTGCTTGTCGCCCGG
>OGQP01002012.1_pt1 | contig 11263 bp, 16 predicted proteins | sample 1553251 | NCBI WGS metagenome assembly OGQP01 (sample SAMEA2580016, study PRJEB22360) | human gut metagenome | biome: human gut; feature: human-associated habitat; material: faeces | place: Denmark | collected 2008/2010 | reverse complement strand
TCCGGTATTTCCTGTTTTTTGAACAGACGGATACTCCGCCTCTTAAAAATAATATCTTCCATGGCTCCTCCTTGATTTCTTTTTATTATTATATGTTTTTACAGCGCGTTCTGTCATATAATAAAAGAAACTTATCATTGGAAAGGAGAACTGCCATGCTTGAACCGATCATCCGCAAAAACGCTTTCGGAGGAAAAGGCGAGGTGACTCTCCAGCCGCTTCTGACCGATGAACAGAAAAATAAAAAGATTCAAATGTATGCGGAAGTCACCATTCCTGAAGGCGCTTCGCTTGGCATCCACCGGCATAGGGGAAATGCAGAGTCCTACTACATCCTTGCCGGAACAGGTCTTTACACCGACGACGGAAAGACCTATGAAGTCCATGCGGGTGACACGACATACTGCGCCGATGGCCACTGCCACGGACTTGAAAATACGGGAGACGGCGACCTGAAATTCATGGCGCTCATCATTCTGTCATGAAATTGCTGTAAAAATATGGTTTAATAAAGGAGATTCATTATGGCTTTAAAAGAATACAAACTTCCTTTCGGCCGCGGGTTCCAGACGGTCATGCTCCCCGAAGAGCATGTATCCGACGTATGTACCGACAGCTGCCTGCGATATTAAAGAAGCGACTGTCAAATGTATGCGCCGCCCCATCGGGTCCGCGCCGCTTGCTCAAAAAGTGCAAAAGGGCGACAAGGTCTGCCTTATCATCGCCGACATCACCCGCGCGTGGAACCATGCCCGCGATTTCACCGTCCATGTGGTCAATGAACTGAACCTCGCAGGAATTCCTGATGAAGACATTTTCATCGTTTTCGCCCAGGGTACCCACAGGGCGCACAGCGAAGCGGAAAATATCGAATGTGTGGGAGAAGAAGTGGCGCGACGCATTGCCATGTACCAGCATGACTGCCGGGATAAAAACATGCTCACCCATATGGGCGTGACCACCCGCGGCACGGAAGTATGGCTGAATAAACGCGTCGCGGAAGCGGACAAAGTCATTCTCCTGAACGCTCTTTCCACCCATGACATGGCAGGCTTCGGCGGCGGACGCAAACTTGTCCTTCCCGGTGTAGCAGGGTGGGATACCATCCAGCAGAACCACTGCCACGCCCTGGGCGACGAAGTCGGCTCCGGCCTGAATCCCGATTCCCATGTCCTTAAAACCAAAGGAAATCCGGTCAGCGAAGATATGCAGGAAGGCTGCGACATGCTCCACCCCTGTTTCCTCGTCCATTCCCTTATCAACGCTGACGGCGAAGTGTCGGGCATGGTCGGCGGAGACCCCTATGAAGCATGGGCGGCAGGCGCAAAAGAAACATACCGTATGCAGAAAGTTCCCATGAAACAGAAAGCCGACGTGACCATCGTCAGCGCGGGAGGCTACCCGAAAGACACCAATCTTTACCAGGGAACGAAGTGCTACACGTCATCCGACATGGCAACAAAAAAGGGCGGCATCATCATCACTATGATCGAAGCGGATGACATCATGGAACCGCCGGCCTACCTGGACAGTTTCAAATACGATAATCTGGAAGACATGGAAAAAGCTCTCCGCAAATGCTTTACCATCCCCTTCTTTGTCGCTTTTGAGAACCTCATCACCGCTACGACCCATACCATCTACTTCGTAACAAAACCGGAAAATTTCGACATCATCCGGAAAAAAACGCCGCAGATTCCCGTCACCACCGTACAGGAAGCCTGGGAACTGGCAAAGAAACAACTGGAAAAAGAAGGCAGGACGGACTACACCATCAATATCATCCCCCACGGCAGCGCCATCGTCCCTTTCATGGAATAATCCCACGTAAAAAGAGCAGACTTTTGAAAATCTGCTCTTTTTTAATGCACGAATATGAGTCCTGACAAAATTTAAAAGGCAAGAGCACTGCTATATTTCTTTCATTCCGGCAGAAAAACCGCCGGACTTTTATGAATCCACAGTGATCTAAAGCATACTGATATTACTTCCAAAGAACTGATTCGCTGAGCGGACGGCGGGTCTTATTCCGATGAACATCTTCTCCGCGGTATCCGAAAGCTGCCATCACGGCAACGCCGAAATGTTCCGTATCGAAAAGGCCGTGCTCTTCTCCCAAAAGCCTATCCATCTCCTTGGGTATAAATCCTTCCAGGGGGCACGAATCAATTCCCATGAGCGCTGCCATCGCCATCATATGTGCCATGACGATGTACGCCTGTTTTCCTGCCCAGTCAAAAGCGCTCCGTTCGCTTTCCAGCGTTTTGAAATCATTTTCTGAGAAATTACCGTAAGCGTTTCTGTAAAATTCATAGACTTCATCAGGTACCTGGTGGACGTCTTTCAGCATATGCCTGATGTAATCTGAGCCGAAAGTGATATCTGCTTTTTTCCGTGCCAGGAATACCACGAAATGGCTGGCATCCAGTTTGTCCTTAATGCCCCATCCGAATTCCTTCATTTCTTCACGAAGCGTTTTGTCCTGAATGACAAGTATTTTCCACGTTTCCAGTCCGAAAGAAGTCGGAGCCAGACGGGCCGTTTCCAAAAGCACTTCAAAGTCTTCCGGCGGAATAGTTTTTTCGCTGAATCTTTTTGTCGCATAGCGGTACTTCATAGCGTTCAGCAGTTCTTCTTTCTTAAAATTCGGTTTTGCCGCATTGACCGTTTCAATAACGGCTGATTCTTTCTGATCCATAACAATCTCCCTCCTAATACATATAATCATATTTATGACATAAGATTACGCCCCTCTTCGAAAACTGTCAATATAGTTTCTCCTTCATCTTTTTACCCCCATCCCGGTTAGCATCCCATAAGTATAAAGATATATTTCTTTACCGTTTCTTTAGTTTTTCTGGAGAAAAGTATTCAATCAATTGCAAATACTGAACAAATGGAGTAAAATGTACATATATTAAATCGACAATTTTAAAAACATTTAATCATGAGGCTTGTATGCTCCAAAGTTACGATAAAAAATATTTAAAAATCGCATTGCCTGCGGCGCTGGAAGGTCTCTTCATGATTCTCCTCGCTTCCGCGGATTTAATCATGGTCGGCACCTTGGGGGCTGTTTCCATTGCGGCGGGCAGTATTTTCCTCCAGCCATTCTCTGCTTTACCCGTTCTCTTGCTTCCTCCGTGACTCTTCTTGTTTCCCGGGACGCCGGACGGAATGACAGGACAAACGCCTCCGATATTCTGAAGAAATCTATTTTCATCGGAGCCATCATCCTTCTGTTCATCCATGGTATCTTCTATCTGTTCCTCGAAGATATTTTCTACCTTATGGGCGCGAAGACAGAATATATGGCGGAGGCTCTCGCTTACGGAAATATTGCGCTGCTTTCCGTTTTTATTTCTTCATTCACCCTCTTTTTCCAGGCAGTCCAGCTTGGCTTCGGCCAGACGGCAATCATCATGAAAACAAATATTCTGGGAAATCTAGTGAATGTCATCATGAATTTCATCCTTATCTTCGGCATGGGGCCGATTCCTGCCATGGGTGTCGCCGGCGCGGCAATCGGCACGATCATAAGCACCATTTTCAGTCTGTGCTGGACGATTTATCTTATAAAAAAAGACCACCTTCTTGAAGGAGGTTCTTTCATTCCCGACCAAGCGTATTTCAAAAAAGTCACACCTATTTTCCTTTCTGTTTTCAGTGAACAGGGTTTTGAGCGTATAGGCATGGTTCTTTTCACCCGCATGGCAGCGAGCCTTGGCACGATTCCTTTTGCTGTCCACAGTATCTGTATGAATATTGCCGATATTTACTGGGACTACATCGTAGGCTTCGGCAAAGCGAGCATGGTCACCGCAGGGCAGTCTATCGGCAAAAAATCGGAAACCGAATGGCACGCGTTTAAACGGGCAGGCATTAAATGGACCTTTATCTGTTCCACCGCCGCATTCACCCTCACTGCCGTTTTCAGAGAAGAAATCTTTTCTTTCTATTCTTCCGATCCCGAAGCGCTTGCTATGAGCGGCATCGCTATGCTTATCTGCGCTGTCGTGAATTTTCCGGCAGGACATGCCCTCACCTGCGCAGGTATCCTGCGCGGCAGCGGAAAGACCGCTTCTGTTGCGGCGTATGCTTTCGTAAGCATCACGATTCTCCGTCCTATCATGACAGCATTCTTCCTTTTTGTCATGGGCTGGGGCCTCGTCGGCGCATGGTGCGCCCTTTTACTTGACCAATGCATCCGCGCCTCCTGCGCGACTGTCCTGCTTCACCGCCTCCAAAAAGCCGGATGGAATAAAATGATTGAAAAACTGGCGTAAATATTCCCGCTGTCCATCGGATGGCGGTTTTTCACCGGCAGATACATTTGAAATATTTCTTACTTCCGTCCACGAAATCACGAGAAAATGTTCTTTTGCTTTTTCCTGTATTATAATTTAATGGCAACCGTTAAAATAAGTTTTTTTATTTGCGGAGACAATGATGAATTTTTCTGGAGAACTTTCTTTCAATCAAAAAATAATTACCGAAGCACGCCCCTTTGAAGCGCCTGTCCTTCCCCGGCTTAAACTGAAGAGTGTAAAAATCTTAGGACTGGCTGCCGCATAATATATCCTTTCAAAAGTCATTAATTTTATAAAGGAGAAAATCATCAATATGACGGAAAAAACAGCCTTATTACTAAATGAATTGACACCTGCACAAAAAAATTATGTAACGAACAGACTTGCAGCTAAAGAGAAAGACCTCTCAGTCGCTTATCTTTGCTGGTTTTTCTGTATTCATTATTTTTATTTAAGGAAACCTGTAAGAAATATACTATACTGGATTACTTACGGAGGCGTTTTCATTTGGGCTATTATAGACTTGTTTCGAATGAAATCCCTTGTCGAAAAATGCAATGAAACGATCGTGCAAGAATTAATCCAGGAAGCCACTTTGCTTGAAAGTTAATTGTAAAAGGAAATAAATTCATGGCACTTATATTCTGTCTAATCTGTGGTATCGGTACTAGTAATAAAGCCGCAGGAAAAAAGCACATTTTTAAGACATGGTTTTTATAAGGTTACATATAAGAATCCGGTTATCATATAATTAATGCGATCGCCGGAAAAATAATATAAAATAGAATAAAGAGTTATTCGGTAGCCCCTTTAAAGATATTTTATATCCAGGTTGCCGGATAACTCTTTATTTAATCAACTTTTGGAGTGATTCACTTTCATTATCTTCTACGATTTCCCATTTATCATGAACTCTTTTGTTATCACATTGCCCCAGATTAATAGCAGAATAAAGATAATCTTCGCCAGAATCATCAATAATACGGGGATTTCCATATTCAATGCCAGTACAGATATATATTCTCCCATCAATCAATCTGTCTACACCAAATGATGAACCCCTGTATTTTACTTTCATCTTTTACTCCTTTTCTTCATCGCTTTGATTTTAATTCCACATCTAAACTCTCTTTAGCGTACCAGTAAATATCAAAAAATGTTTATCCTCTTTAATCACGCCTACATTCTTTTTATTCTACAGGTAACCCTTTGTATTTCTCAACCAATCCTTAATCCTTAATTTAACCCCATTTTCCTCTCCAGATAGATTTCTTCTAAAGATGAAATTTAGCAGATTAGTAAGCAAAATATCATTGCCCGTATAATCGATCCAGCTTTTCATCTTATCACTTTTATATCCGCGCATTTTTTCTATCCAATTCCGCTTTAACATCTTTCTCTATCCATTTTTTCGATGTTTCACTTTTCAGCAATTTAGATCCGATCATTAATTAATATCCACCGATGGCACATATAATTTGGATACACAGGCAATTTATCTTTTTTAATATTCCCAAACTCATACATATAAACGGATACATCCTTACGCAGCCGTTTAGACTTCTTTTTCAGTGTTTTTTCATTTCCATCCACAACCTTATTTTTAACTTATTTATACGCGATTTCCAAACCTTACGTATTTAACTTCTTCAGATTTCGTTTTACTGCCCGCAAAATTTTATGAAATTCTATATCACCATAGTCCTTTGCTTTTACAATCTACGTCTACCTGTATATAACAAATTATTGTGTGGTCTACAGCTTTCAATGTTGATAAAATCATTGATACTTTTCAAAAACAACTCAAACAAAAACAGAGTCTTGAATTTATCAAGACCCTGTTTGAGCTTGCCGTTAAAAACATAACTGTTTATCCCGACAAAATAAAAGTGGCGTTGTTGGTGACCCAAGAGAGATTCGAACTCCCGACACCTTGATTCGTAGTCAAGTGCTCTATCCAGCTGAGCTATTGGGCCGTATATGGCAGGGGCAGAGGGACTCAAACCCCCAACCTACGGTTTTGGAGACCGTTGCTCTATCAATTGCGCTATGCCCCTGTATTTTTACATAGATACCATCTATGTGACTGCAATATAATAACAAATATCTTCGGAAAAAGCAAGCAATTTTCTAAAATAATCCCTATTCTGCCTTTCTTTAACAGACTCTTTTCCTTATAGATAAGTACCTGTTGAATAGTATAAAGTGATCCCGAGGAGGGTACATCTTGTAAATGACAGCAATAAGACAACATGGTACAATAAAATTATTCACAGGAATATTAATTTTTTCCTTTTCTTACTTTATCCGATAAAATCTGATAAGCATGTACATATTTATAAAGTTGTGCACAGTTATTCACAGTTATTCACAGATTTATCCATCTTTTAAACAGACCGGGTATGAAAGGATGTACAAATGGAAATTTTTGAACTCTGGACACATGTCTTAGAGGAAATAAAAATTAAAAATCCCGAATATTATAATAACTTTTATAGTTTCGTTTTTCCCATTTCTTTTTCCGATGGTATTTTCACAGCCATATCCACCGTTCCTTATATGATTCCCTGGATTAATGCTGTCTATAAGAAGAAAATAGAGAAAATTCTTTCTGAAAAAAGTGGAGTCTCGGTAAAACTTGTTCTTAAAACCCAGGAAAGCAGCGACGTTCCTACTGCTGAACCGACACCGGAAATACCTGTTGTTACTGAAGCTTCCGAAAATTTTGGAATACCTTCTCCTTCTTCCATGTCCGATACGGAAAAAAAGGAAAACTCTCATGCTTCAGTAAACTCCCATAAAACAGAAGAAAATATGGAGATTTATGATAAACCTGCAGTGCCTGATTTTATGAATATCAAACCGCAAAATCCGGAAGAAGTTAAACTTCCCAGTATTTTGGATAATCCATCTTCCATCAGGCATTCTGCCGTTCCTCTTCCGGTTAAATCTCCGGAAAAGAAATTTCCTTATAAATTCGACGATTATACTTTCGATAATTTTGTCCATGGCAACTGTAATGAAATTGCTTTCCAATCAGCCCATGCCATCGCTCTTTCCTGTGAAGAATATACGGATTCTCCCGATACTAATTATTCTAAAAAAAAGCCGGAAGCCAGTAATTGTAATCCACTGTTCATTTACGGCCCTTCAGGTTTGGGCAAGACCCATCTTCTTCTTGCTATTTCCAATTATGTAAAAACTCACCGTCCTGATCTTTCCGTTCTCTTTGTAACGAGCGAGAACTTTACGAATGAACTCATTGAATCGATTCGCAGCGGAAAGATGCAGGAATTTCGTGAAAAATACCGCACTGTGGATTACTTGCTTATTGATGATATTCAATTTTTTAACGGTACGAAAGAATCATCCCGTATGGAAATTTTCAACACTTTTAACGCGATTGCTGACAATGATAACTACATCATTACGACAAGTGACCGTACACCGAGCGATCTGAAAGATTTTCATGAACGCTTGATAACACGATTCTCCAGCGGTATGATTGCCCATATTTCTCCTCCTGATTTTGAAATTTGTTCCATCATTCTGCAGAAGAAGGCGGAACGCTCCCATATCGATATGCCTGAAGAAGTAATTTCTTTTATTGCGGGAAATGTCAATTCCAGTGTCCGCGAACTGGAAGGCGCTTTCAAACAGGTTGTCGGTTATTGCCAGATCAAGAATGTTCCCCTTACTTTGGAAAACGCCCGGGACGCCCTTGCCGATATTATCAAGGTGGATCTTTACAGTCATTTATCTGCCGAAACAATCATTGATACTGTCTGCAAGTATTATAATGTAAAGAAAGAACAGGTTTTAGGCAAATCCCGTCCCAAAAATGTGGTTATTCCAAGGCAGATGGCAATGTATATTGCCCGCGAAGAACTGAATGATTCTTTTCCCTCTTTGGAAAAATATTTCAATAAAGACCACAGTACGATTGTCCATGCTTACGAACGAGTACAAAAAGAACTCAAAAATAATGACAGGACGAGAAAAGAACTGAAAGATATATTAACTCTTCTCAAAAGGAAAAGGTAAAATACTTGTTTAAAAAACAATTTTTTGGTTAAATAAATTGTTTATAACTTGTGAATAAATCATTTTTTATAAAAAACTGTTTATTCAGTGAATAAAAATTTTCATTATTCACAAAGTTATTCCTTTCGAAAAAGAAAGAAAATATATCCTTTGCACAGACTTATTCACTTATTCACACAAACTACTTCTACTGCTTTTATTTTTTGTAATTTATATTAGTAAAGGAGCTACCATGAAAGTTACATTCCAAACACAGGACTTATGCCGTGCTTTAGAAAGAGTACAACGCGCAGCACAGACAAAAGTCACATCAAACACAAATAATGGTTTCTTTATTTCCGCTGAAGACGGAAAAGTTGAATTTCAAGCTAATGATTATTCCATTGGCATCCGTACTTTTTGCGAAGCTGATGTGGAAGAGCGGGGATCCGTTCTCATTTCGGCACCCCATCTTTTGTCTACCATAAAAATGATGCCTTCCGGTCCGGTTGTTATGGAACAGAAAAAAGGCGAAAGTACTGTTTTCTTTAAGGCGGGCCAGTATAATTCCCATTTTCCCACAAGAGATACGGCAGAATTTCCGCTGGTTACGGAAATTGATCATACGTTCCATGTAAATATGAAATGCAAAGATTTTGCAGAAATGGTGAATCTGGTTTCCTTTGCTGCCTCTACGGACGCGAAAAATCCTATTTTTACCGGTATTCTCTGTGATATTAATGAAAACGTATTTACTATGGCCGCTACGAATTCCCATCGTTTGGCGGCAAGAGAGATATCTCTTGAAGAAATACCGACAGGAAAAGGGAATTTTATTGTTTCCGCTTCTGTACTTCAGGATGTGATCCGTCTTCTTCCTGTCGGGGAAGATGATATGATGGAAATATCCTGGGCGAGCCGGCATGTTGCTTTTTCTTTCGGGGAGACATATTTCCTTTCCAATCTTATTAATGGTGTTTATCCCGATTATAAGAGAGTATTCCCGTCAAGTTTCGATTTAAATGCGACTTTGGATCTGAAGGATTTTGAAGAGGCTGTCCGTTTTGTCAGTCCGATTTCCAGGGATATGAGTTATAAGACAATTAATTTTAAATTTGAAAACGGAACGCTGGAAGCTTTTGAGGAAGATCCCGATATCGGCCGTTCTGAAACATCCATTCCGGCAGAGTTGGACGGTGCTGATGTGAAGATTACTTTTAACTGCACTTATGTGGAAGATATTCTGAGACATTCGAAAGGGGAAAAGATCATTCTTCATGTAAAGAAAAATGGACCTATGGTGGTAGAACAGGAAGAAGATAAGGCGTATCGCTATGTTGTAACGCCCATGAGAGGCCGCTGATGAAAGAAATAGAAATATATGGAGATTATATTCAGCTAGATCAATTTTTGAAAAAGGAGAATATAATCTCTTCCGGCGGTGAAACAGGAGATTTTATAAAGAATCATGAAATTTTTTTGAATGGAATCATTATTCAGGAAAAAAGAAAAAAAATTCGTCTTGGAGATGAACTTTCTCTTGATGGAGAAGTCTATAAAATAATTGAGGCGAAGAAATGAGATGCGGAAAGACCCATCTCATTGAAATACGAAATTTTGAAGATTTTTCTATTGAGCCTGCCGGAAACATGACTGTCCTTACAGGAAAAAACGGTGCAGGAAAAACGAATATCATTGAGGCGATTTATTTCGCCTCTGTGGGAAAGTCTTTCCGCACAAGCAATGATGAGGAACTGATCCGTCTTAATAAAGAAGAAGGAACGATTCTTTTGGACTTTAGCGTTCGCGGTGTAACGCATGAAATCAAAATTAAATTGTCCCGTAACAAAGGCAAAAAAATTTTGATTAATGAAACGGCCACGAAAAAAAGAGAGCTTATGGGAATGTTCCGTACGGTGCTTTTTACGCCGGATGAGCTCCAGCTGATCAAAGGAGCGCCGCAAAACCGCCGTCGATTTATTGATTTGGAAATTTCCCAGGTCAGTCCGAGATATTATGAGGAAATACTTCGTTATGGCAGGGCCGTACAGCAGCGGAATGCAGCATTTAAAGAAGCTCGTTTTCATGGATTTATGGCGGATGTGGATATATGGGATATGCAGATTGCCAAAAGAGCATCGTATATCGTAAAAAAAAGAATGGAAACCATAGAAAAAATGAATGAAATTGTTTCTTCTATGGAATCGTTTTTGACTGATGAGATGATTCCGGTTACGCCGGAGTACGGGCCGGAAATTATAGCGATGAATGAATTGGCAGATATATATTCCCTTTCAATCCATTTTCTGAATTGTTCAAATGTGACGGTAGGAGCATGACCATCCGGTTCCAGCTTCTTGAATTTTATCTTCAAGTCAAAGTTGGAAAGGCAATACTGGATAATGGCGTACTCGTTTCCTTCATCGCTCGGAACAACGAATTTCAGATAGTCTTTTATTTCTTGGTTCGTTCTCACAGTTATCAAGTTTTTGTCTGGCAAAGTTAGATTTTTTGCTCTTATAACAGCCCAAAATGTCTTAAAAATCCGGTTTTTGTAAGTTTTTAGCCAAAATCTCGCCAAAACTGAACAAATAAGTAAAAAAATCGGGGTTCAAAAATCATTTTCCCAGTTCCTTCTATCAAATATCCTCAAATAGCCTTTGCTTTGGCGTATACGGACTTTCTATGGCTTGCTGGTATGTTTGTATTATCGAGATAATAAAATGCGATACAGGGCTTTAAAATGACTCGTTTTTATTCTGATGGATAAAAAGGGGTTCAGGGAGGTATATTGATTTATGGATAAGCTGGAGGGAGAGGCAATATCAGTTGTATTTTTCTCCCCAAAAAACGAGACTTGAAAAATGGACCGAAAAGTGTGAATGGCATCCGCACCCAAAAGGAGGCCCACCCCCTTATTTTTGATTAAT
>OGQP01002008.1_pt1 | contig 11269 bp, 8 predicted proteins | sample 1553251 | NCBI WGS metagenome assembly OGQP01 (sample SAMEA2580016, study PRJEB22360) | human gut metagenome | biome: human gut; feature: human-associated habitat; material: faeces | place: Denmark | collected 2008/2010 | reverse complement strand
GCTGCTGCCACCCCGAGAAGAAAGCCAAAAAACTGCCCGCCGATACTGAGTTGCAGCGTATACCCAGCCCCTTTCAGCAGGAACGGCAAGGAATCAATAACCAGTTGTATACTTTCTTGCATGAGCGTTCCCGGAGCTAAACGTGGGGATGATAGGCGAACAGCGCAGGCGCACCGCCGGTATGAATAAACAGAATCGGCCCTTCATCTTTGAAGCGTTTCTGACTGATACCGTCAATCAGACCCGCCATCGCTTTTCCGGTATACACAGGATCAAGCAGAATGCCTTCCAGCCGCGCCAGCAATTTCACTGCTTCCATGCCTTCGTCGTTCGGCACGCCGTAGCCAGGTGCAAAATAGTCATCCCAGAGTAAAATTTCCGCTGATGCGGTCAGCTCCAGTTCTTTCGCAATCGCCTGTTGTAGGTTAACCACTTTCGGCAATTGATCGACAACGGAACGCGACACGGTCACGCCAATCAGTTCGCTTTCAGGCATCAGGTGTTCCAGCCCAACAGCCAGTCCGGCGTGAGTTCCGGCACTGCCCGACGCGACCACCACCGACGAAATATTAACTGCCCCTTCACACTGTTGCGCAATTTCCAGCGCACTCTCCACATAACCCAATGCGCCCAGAGCATTAGAACCGCCAACCGGAATGACATACGGGCGAAAGCCTTGTGCTTCGACTCGCGTCGCCAGCTCTTCCAGTTGGGCATTGGGATCGGTCAGTGCGTCGCACATTTCAATCTGGGTATTGAACAGATCCAGCAACAAACGATTGCCGTTGGTTAAATAGTTTTCTGCGGTTGTGCCAATAGGATTTTCCAGCAGCGCCACGCAGTGCAGACCGAGTTTCGCCGCAACTGCGGCAGTCTGGCGCACATGGTTAGACTGGATCGCCCCGGCAGTAATCAGCGTATCGGCACCTTCGCGCAGAGCATCTGCCGCGAGAAATTCCAGCTTACGTAATTTATTGCCGCCCATTGCCATGGGAGTGACGTCATCCCGTTTGATAAAAATTTCCCGTCCAAGATAATCAGAAAAGCGCGGCAGATATTCGAGCGGCGTTGGCGCGCCGATAAACTCCAGCCGTGGAAAACGGGTTAAATTATGCAGTGGCATAACAGCCTCCGATGTGTGTTGTTGTGATTTTCTTATTATGCACGCTGAAAACGCGTAAATAAAAAAGGCGCTAGTGAAAGCGCCCTTTTTTGTCATTATGCTGATTATTTGGTCACATCAGCACCAAACCATTTTTCGGAAAGGGCTTGCAGAGTGCCATCTTTTTGCATTTCCGCAATTGCATCATTCACCGCTTTCAGCAGGTCTTCATTTCCTTTACGCAGCGCCACGCCAGACTCCTGACGGGAGAATGCTTCACCGGTTACTGCCAGCGTATCGTTGGTTTTCTTCACCAGATCCAGCGCCGCCAGACGGTCAACGAGGATCGCATCGATACGGCCTACGCGCAGATCCTGATATTTGGTCGGGTCATCATCATAGGTACGCACATCGACGCCCTGAACATTCTGCCGCAGCCACTCTTCATAGTTGGTGCCCAGACCGACACCCACTTTTTTGCCTTTCAGATCAGCAGCCGTTTTAATGGTGCCTTCGTTACCTTTTTTCACCAGCGCCTGAATACCGGAAATGGTGTACGGGGTAGAGAAATCGTATTTTTTCTTGCGCTCGTCAGAAATGGTGACCTGATTAATCACCACATCAATGCGTTTAGAGTCCAGCGACGCCAGCATACCGTCCCATTTGGTCGGTTTTAGTGACGCCTCAACGCCAAGATGTTTTGCCAGCTGTTGGGCAAATTCCACTTCAAAACCGGTTAATTTGCCGTCATCCCCCTGAAAACTGAACGGCGGATAAGTTCCTTCCAGCCCTACCAGCAGCGTGCCGCGCTCTTTGACTTTATTAAGCAGACCTTCATCTGCAAAACTTTTAACGCTCATGCCCGCAATCAGCGCTACGGCCATCACACCCATCAATGCCTGACGTCCCAGATGTGCTAATTTCATATTCACCCCGAATGTTGTTATGTCTGTTTGCAGTGTAGAGCCATTGTTTGTAAACACAAAAACAACTCCGCTACATCTTATTCTTATTTAATATATATCAGAAGCAGGCAGGCTGGAGGATTTCTGCACAAGTCCGGTACACGTTTGACGCTGATAGTGTTGATACTTCCGTAACGCAATGCGGTAATTGTTGGTGCTGGTGGTGGGCAGCCACGGGGCGAGGATTTCATCAAGGAAACCGTCCTGCAGCTGATCGAGGGAAATATTTTGCTCGTGTAGATGATTACCCAAACGGCGCAGACGAACGACATATTCACGCACCGTACCTGGGCTCATTTCAGTTTGCTCAAAAAGAAATTGCTTAAAGCCGATAATATCGAAAAAATCACTCTGCGTTTTGCAATGTAAATCACCGCAAAATCGGCACAATGCCGCCCATGATTTTTGTTCCACTTGCCAGCCATTTTCATCAAGCAGCATGTCCAGGCGGGAAATCTCGATTTTATTCACTATTTTGCCGTCGCGAACGAGGGTAATGCGATCGAGTAATTTACGGCAATGCGCGCAATGGGTCTGGCTGTGTTTAAAGTCTTTAAGATAGCGGCTTAATGGCCGTCTTTTCAGGTGCTGCACCATCATTAAGAACTCCTGGTAGTCAAAGTTAAAGTGCGGCATTTACTGACGTTATAACTTACCCAGTTTAGTGCGTAACCGTTTAATGGCCTGGCTGTGTAACTGACTGACCCGCGATTCCCCGACCTCCAGCACCGCGCCAATCTCTTTGAGATTCAGCTCTTCCTGGTAATAGAGGGTTAATACCAGTTTTTCGCGCTCCGGCAGCGTTTCGATGGCTTCCATCACCCGCTGGCGCAGATTACTGTCCAGCAGTTGTTGTAGCGGGTTTTCTCGCTGATGATCATCAGTAACCAGTTCAATGCTATCGCCGTGCTCTTCGCGCCACTCATCGTAGGAGAAGAGCTGGCTGTTATTGGTGTCGAGCAACATTTGGCGATAATCGGCAATATCGATCCCTAAACGTTCCGCTACCTCAGTTTCCGTGGCGTTACGGCCAAGTTCCTGCTCCAGTTGCCCTATTGCCTGTGCCACTTCACGCGCGTTGCGTCGCACGCTGCGCGGCACCCAGTCACGGCTGCGAAGTTCATCCAGCATAGCGCCACGGATACGCTGCACTGCGTAAGTTGTAAATGCCGTTCCTTGTAGGGCGTCATAGCGTTCGACGGCATTAAGTAACCCAATGCCGCCCGCCTGTAGCAGATCGTCAAGTTCCACGCTCGCGGGCAGTCGAACCTGTAGGCGCAATGCTTCGTGACGCACCAGCGGGACATAACGCTGCCACAGCGAGTGTTTATCCATTACACCTTCAGCGGTATAGAGTGAATTCACGATAAACAGCCCTGCGTTATATGAGTTATCGGCATGATTATCCGTTTCTGCAGGGTTTTTAATCGGACGATTAGTGGGTGAAATGAGGGGTTATTTGGGGGTTACCAGTAAATTGCGAACAGAAAAAACCCCGCCGGTGGCGGGGAAGTACGTTGCTGACAAATTACGCTTCATGTTGCCGGATGCGGCGTAAACGTCTTTTCCGGCCTACAAAAATTAGCAAATTCAATAAATTGCAATTCACCTTGTAGGCCTGATAAGCGCAGCGCATCAGGCAATTTGGCGTTGCCGTCAGTCTCAGTTAATCAGGTTAGGACGATTAACCCTGCAGCAGAGACAGAACCTGCTGCGGTACCTGGTTGGCTTTTGCCAGCACGGAGTTACCGGCCTGCTGAATGATCTGCGCTTTCGACATGTTGGACACTTCGGTCGCATAGTCGGCGTCCTGAATACGGGACTGCGCTTCAGACAGGTTGGTAGTGGTGTTGTTCAGGTTGGTGACTGCGGAATCCAGACGGTTCTGGATAGCACCCAGGGAAGAACGGAATTTGTCGATAGACGCGATAGCGTCATCCAATGCTGCCAGCGGGTTGGTAGTAGCTTCAGATTCACTAGTTGTATTAGTCGTTAAGTTACCATTGGCACTTACATAGATAGCTTTACTGGTAGCCGCATTTTCACCACTAGTAATAGTGCCATCAGCTTGAGCAAAATACTCGGCAGGAGTTTTGCTCACTTTTCCATCGACTAAATACGCTGATGCAGCAGTGCCATTATTGACTGTATATGTCGCAGGTAAAGTTACACCAACAGTTGCAGTATAAGTCTCATTTTTAACGGCGTTAGCAAACGTTGAAGCATCAACAGAAATATCTACCCCATCAAACTTTGTCGTATTAGCAGTAAATGTACCTTTATCTGTTGTAATGACTGTTTTGGCATTAGCATTGTTTGCCATTAAGTCAGACAGTTTAGCTTGAGTATCAGTGCCTGCGTTAGTTTTACTTAAGTTACCAGTATCATCAAGATAGAGAGCGGCACCGTCATCAGCAGCAGTTAAAGAACCATCTTTAGCAATAATGACTTTTTGCTCTTGAGCTGTTGTACCGTTGCCAATACTTACTGTTGCAGCAGTGGTACCACCCGCTTCAGGATTCAGGAATGCCGCCAGTTGAGTCGCATCAACTGAAGCAGAAGCCGTATATGGGTTAGTATCTTTATGATAAGTATATTCCACTGGCGTACCAGGGGCAGCTGCACCAAAACCAACATCTGCCTCCGTGGAAACTTTACTGCCATCAACACCAGCTACCGCATTCAAAATATCCGTGCTACTTGCGACGGCTTTGTCAGCAATATATCTATTAACTCCAGCTGTAGTGACCCCCGTATTATCGAGTTTTAAACCAACCATATCTTTAAGTGTTGCAGCAGTATTGGCTGTTTCACCTTCGCCATTCACGTTAAAACCAGCCAGATTCAGCGTATCAGAGTCAATTTTCTTCAGATCAATCGTGATGGTTTCACCATCATTTGCGCCGACCTGAATTTTCATTGAACCATCTTTGGACAGCACGTTCACGCCGTTGAACTGGGTCTGACCGGATACGCGGTCAATTTCGTCCAGACGAGATTTGATTTCGTCCTGGATGGAGTCCAGGTCAGAATCGGAGTTAGTCCCTGTAGTGGCCTGAACCGTCAGTTCACGAATACGCTGTAAGTTGTTGTTGATTTCGGACAGCGCGCCTTCAGTGGTCTGTGCAACAGAAATACCGTCATTGGCGTTACGTGCAGCCTGAGTCAGGCCTTTAATATTAGAAGTAAAACGGTTAGCAATCGCCTGACCCGCTGCGTCATCCTTCGCGCTGTTAATACGCAAGCCAGAAGACAGACGCTCGATAGAACTCGACAGCGCAGACTGGTTCTTGTTGATATTATTTTGAGTGATCAGCGAGAGGCTGTTGGTATTAATGACTTGTGCCATGATTCGTTATCCTATATTGCAAGTCGTTGATTACGTATTGGGTTTCCACCCGTCGGCTCAATCGCCGTCAACCCTGTTATCGTCTGTCGTAAAACAACCTTTAGAATTTTTTTCACAAACAGCCATTTTTTGTTAGTCGCCGAAATACTCTTTTCTCTGCCCCTTATTCCCGCTATTAAAAAAAACAATTAAACGTAAACTTTGCGCAATTCAGGCCGATAACCCCGGTATTCGTTTTACGTGTCGAAAGATAAAAGGAAATCGCATGGCAAGTATTTCATCGCTGGGAGTCGGGTCAGGCCTGGATTTAAGTTCAATCCTTGATAGCCTCACCGCCGCGCAAAAAGCGACGCTAACCCCTATTTCAAATCAGCAATCGTCGTTTACCGCTAAACTTAGCGCCTACGGTACGCTGAAAAGCGCGCTGACGACTTTCCAGACCGCCAATACTGCATTGTCTAAAGCCGAACTTTTTTCCGCCACCAGCACCACCAGCAGCACCACCGCGTTCAGTGCCACCACCGCGGGTAACGCCATCGCCGGGAAATACACCATCAGCGTCACCCATCTGGCGCAGGCGCAAACCCTGACCACGCGCACCACCAGAGATGATACGAAAACGGTGATCGCCACCAGCGACAGTAAAATCACCATTCAACAAGGCGGCGACAAAGATCCGATTACCATTGATATCAGCGCGGCTAACTCGTCGTTAAGCGGGATCCGTGATGCCATCAACAACGCAAAAGCGGGCGTAAGTGCGAGCATCATTAACGTGGGTAACGGTGAATATCGTCTGTCAGTCACATCAAATGACACCGGCCTTGATAATGCGATGACACTCTCGGTCAGCGGTGATGATGCGCTACAAAGTTTTATGGGCTATGACGCCAGTGCCAGCAGCAACGGTATGGAGGTCTCGGTCGCCGCCCAGAATGCGCAGCTGACGGTCAACAACGTCGCCATCGAGAACAGCAGCAACACCATCAGCGACGCGCTGGAAAACATCACCCTGAACCTGAATGATGTCACCACGGGCAACCAGACGCTAACCATCACTCAGGACACCTCCAAAGCGCAAACGGCGATTAAAGACTGGGTGAATGCCTATAACTCGCTAATAGATACCTTCAGCAGCCTGACCAAATACACCGCCGTAGATGCGGGAGCTGATAGCCAGAGTTCTAGCAATGGCGCACTGCTCGGCGACTCCACGCTGCGGACGATTCAGACGCAGTTGAAATCGATGCTGAGTAATACCGTCAGTTCTTCCAACTATAAAACGCTGGCGCAGATTGGTATCACGACCGATCCCAGCGATGGCAAACTGGAACTGGATGCCGACAAACTCACCGCTGCACTGAAAAAAGATGCCAGCGGCGTAGGTGCATTGATTGTTGGCGATGGTAAAAAAACCGGCATCACGACCACCATCGGCAGCAACCTGACCAGTTGGCTTTCGACAACAGGCATTATTAAAGCCGCTACCGATGGCGTTAGTAAGACCCTGAATAAGTTAACTAAAGACTACAACGCCGCCAGCGATCGCATTGATGCACAGGTCGCTCGCTACAAAGAACAATTTACCCAACTGGACGTTTTAATGACCTCGTTAAACAGCACAAGCAGCTACTTAACGCAGCAGTTCGAAAACAACAGTAATTCTAAGTAATCAATATTCATCGGGAGACAGGTCATGTACGCGGCAAAAGGCACCCAGGCCTATGCACAAATTGGCGTCGAAAGCGCCGTAATGAGCGCCAGCCAACAGCAGCTGGTCACCATGCTATTTGATGGAGTGCTGAGCGCACTGGTTAGAGCGCGCCTGTTTATGCAGGACAACAATCAGCAAGGCAAAGGCGTCTCTTTGTCAAAAGCGATCAACATCATTGAGAACGGGCTGCGGGTGAGTCTTGATGAAGAGAGCAAAGACGAACTAACCCAAAACTTGATTGCTCTTTATAGCTATATGGTCAGGCGCTTGCTGCAAGCCAATTTACGCAACGATGTCTCCGCAGTCGAAGAAGTGGAAGCATTAATGCGCAATATTGCCGATGCCTGGAAAGAGTCTTTACTCTCCCCTTCTTTGATTCAGGACCCAGTCTGATGAACAATGCACCGCATTTGTATTTCGCCTGGCAACAACTCGTCGAAAAAAGCCAGCTCATGTTACGCCTGGCAACGGAAGAACAATGGGACGAACTCATCGCCAGCGAAATGGCGTATGTGAATGCGGTGCAGGAGATTGCACACCTGACTGAAGAGGTTGAGCCGTCCACCACGATGCAGGAGCAGATCCGCCCGATGCTGCGCCTGATTCTCGACAACGAAAGCAAGGTAAAGCAGTTATTACAGATTCGGATGGATGAACTGGCGAAACTGGTCGGTCAGTCATCGGTGCAAAAATCGGTGTTAAGTGCCTATGGCGATCAGGGCGGCTTTGTGCTGGCTCCGCAGGATAACCTCTTTTGAATCTTAATGAGCCGATGGCTCGCGAATAATCCGATTACGGCTACGCTTCTAATGTTCCCCTTGAATGGAGTCGAAGAATGCGTAATCCCACGCTGTTACAATGTTTTCACTGGTATTACCCGGAAGGCGGTAAGCTCTGGCCTGAACTGGCCGAGCGCGCCGACGGTTTTAATGATATTGGTATCAATATGGTCTGGTTGCCGCCCGCCTATAAAGGCGCATCGGGCGGGTATTCGGTCGGCTACGACTCCTATGATTTATTTGATTTAGGCGAGTTTGATCAGAAAGGCAGCATCCCTACTAAATATGGCGATAAAGTACAACTGCTGGCCGCCATTGACGCCCTGAAACGTAATGACATTGCGGTGCTGTTGGACGTGGTAGTCAACCACAAAATGGGCGCGGATGAAAAAGAAGCTATTCGCGTGCAGCGTGTAAATGCTGACGACCGTACGCAAATTGATGAAGAAATCATTGAGTGCGAAGGCTGGACGCGTTACACCTTCCCCGCCCGTGCCGGGCAATACTCGCAGTTTATCTGGGATTTCAAATGTTTTAGCGGTATCGACCATATCGAAAATCCTGATGAAGATGGCATATTTAAAATTGTTAACGACTACACCGGCGAAGGCTGGAACGATCAGGTTGATGATGAACTCGGTAATTTCGATTATCTGATGGGCGAGAATATCGATTTTCGCAATCATGCCGTGACGGAAGAGATTAAATACTGGGCGCGCTGGGTGATGGAACAAACGCAGTGCGACGGTTTTCGTCTTGATGCGGTCAAACATATTCCGGCGTGGTTTTATAAAGAGTGGATCGAACACGTACAGGAAGTTGCGCCAAAGCCGCTGTTTATTGTGGCAGAGTACTGGTCGCATGAAGTCGATAAACTGCAAACGTATATTGATCAGGTGGAAGGCAAAACCATGCTGTTCGATGCACCGCTGCAGATGAAATTCCATGAAGCATCGCGCATGGGGCGCGACTACGACATGACGCAGATTTTCACGGGTACATTAGTGGAAGCCGATCCTTTTCACGCCGTAACCCTCGTTGCCAACCACGACACCCAACCGTTGCAAGCCCTCGAAGCCCCCGTCGAACCGTGGTTTAAACCGCTGGCGTATGCTCTAATTTTGTTGCGGGAAAATGGCGTTCCTTCGGTGTTCTATCCTGACCTCTATGGCGCGCATTACGAAGATGTTGGCGGTGACGGGCAAACCTATCCGATAGATATGCCAATAATCGAACAGCTTGATGAGTTAATTCTCGCCCGTCAGCGTTTCGCCCACGGTGTACAGACGTTATTTTTCGACCATCCGAACTGCATTGCCTTTAGCCGCAGTGGCACTGACGAATATCCCGGTTGCGTGGTGGTCATGTCGAACGGGGATGATGGCGAAAAAACCATTCATCTGGGAGAGAATTACGGCAATAAAACCTGGCGTGATTTTCTTGGGAACCGGCAAGAGAGTGTAGTAACCGACGAAAACGGCGAAGCGACCTTCTTTTGCAACGGCGGCAGCGTCAGCGTGTGGGTTATCGAAGAGGTGATTTAAATTCATCCCCGGCGGCAAGCCGGGGAGATTTCATTACGGCAGTGGCGTCGGTAACGGCGCTTTATCCAGCGCGGCGGCACACTCTGCTGTCGGGCGATCCACACGCTCCATCGTCATACCATCGTACTCAATGGTGTTACCGTCACGCTCAACCTCGTACAGCTCACGTTTTACGGTAACGTTAGTGAGATCATCAGACATCAATGTCAACTTACCCGGCACAGCAATCACCCGCTGCCACTGACGGCAATCCAGAGTATCGCCCTCTTTAGTGACAATGAGGCTGCCTATCGCTTCCGGACTGACCAGCGCACGTTGCGGCCCTTTGGTCTGCCAGTAGCCCGCCAGCCAGTCCGGCGCGGGGGTTTTCACGACATTGTTATAGTTTTCGACTTCGGCACAGCCCGCCAGCAACATGAGCGCGCCTGCAATTGCGAGTTTTTTCATCATTCGTCCTGCATGAGAAGAAAAGAGGATTGTGGCATTAAAGCCCTGATGTCGCCAGCCTTTCCAGGTTCAGAGAGAAATTTGATCTAACTATTATTTTTGTGAATTATTACCCCGAAAATAAATTTGCATGGTGTATGATTCGCGACTCCTGTTTCAAACCTTCTGAGTTCAGAGGCTACATTCATGTCATGGCAGCAATTCAAACACGCCTGGTTGATTAAATTCTGGGCACCCATCCCTGCGGTCATCGCGGCGGGTATTCTCTCCACTTACTATTTTGGCATTACTGGCACCTTTTGGGCTGTCACGGGTGAATTTACCCGTTGGGGCGGTCAGCTCCTGCAGCTGTTCGGCGTCCATGCTGAAGAGTGGGGTTATTTTAAAATTATCCATCTGGAAGGATCGCCATTAACCCGCATCGACGGGATGATGATCCTCGGTATGTTTGGCGCAGCGCTGTGGGCCAACAATGTCAAACTACGCATGCCGCGCAGCCGTATCCGCATTATGCAGGCCATCATTGGCGGCATTATCGCCGGTTTTGGCGCGCGTCTGGCAATGGGCTGTAACCTGGCGGCGTTCTTTACCGGCATTCCTCAGTTCTCGCTGCATGCCTGGTTCTTTGCCATCGCCACTGCCATTGGTTCATGGTTTGGCGCGCGCTTTACCCTGCTGCCCATCTTCCGTATTCCCGTGAAAATGCAGAAAGTTTCTGCCGCCTCACCGCTGACGCAAAAAACGGATCAGGCGCGGCGTCGTTTTCGTCTCGGGATGCTGGTCTTTTTCGGCATGCTGGGCTGGGCGCTGCTCACGGCGATGAACCAACCAAAACTGGGGCTGGCAATGCTGTTTGGCGTCGGCTTTGGTTTACTGATTGAACGTGCGCAAATCTGCTTTACTTCGGCGTTCCGCGATATGTGGATCACCGGACGTACCCATATGGCGAAAGCAATCATTATCGGTATGGCGGTGAGTGCCATCGGGATCTTCAGTTACGTACAGTTAGGCGTTGAACCTAAAATCATGTGGGCGGGACCAAATGCGGTAATTGGTGGTTTACTTTTTGGTTTTGGCATCGTGCTGGCAGGCGGCTGCGAAACCGGCTGGATGTACCGCGCGGTAGAAGGCCAGGTGCACTACTGGTGGGTCGGTCTGGGCAATGTGATCGGCTCAACGATTCTGGCGTATTACTGGGATGATTTCGCTCCGGCGCTGGCCACCGACTGGGACAAAATCAACCTGCTGAAAACCTTTGGCCCGATGGGTGGCCTGCTGGTGACATATTTGCTGCTGTTTGCTGCGCTGATGTTGATTATCGGCTGGGGAAAAAGCTTTTTTCCCCCGGCGGCGCCCCAGCTTCTGAATT
>OGQP01001997.1_pt1 | contig 11309 bp, 8 predicted proteins | sample 1553251 | NCBI WGS metagenome assembly OGQP01 (sample SAMEA2580016, study PRJEB22360) | human gut metagenome | biome: human gut; feature: human-associated habitat; material: faeces | place: Denmark | collected 2008/2010 | reverse complement strand
CGTTTTCGGCGGGGATCATCTCGCAGTTGAACAGCACGTCGGCCGTCCGGTACTGTTTGTTGTACTTCTCGACGATTCCGAGCACGTCCTGCACGAAGGCGGCGTACTGCGGGTTGTCGCTGATCTCGATGCCGAGGAACTCGGCCGCCTCGACAAGTCCGTTGACGCCGATGGTCAGATACTGGCGCGAAAGGTTGATGTAACCCGCGTCGAACAGCGGCAGCACGCCCTTGGGCGTTTTCATCAGCTCCAGCATCGGCGTCGAGAGCGTCAGCCCCGCGGCCATCACGACCAGACCCAGCAGCAAACTCAGAGCGAACGCCGTGTGGACGCAGGCGCGTACACGCTCATCTTCGCGGCAGCCGAGATAGCGCGCAACGAGAATGTTGACGCCGACGGAGATGCCCATGAAGGCGTTGACGAGGAGGTTGATGAGCGCCGTCGTTGCGCCGACTGCGGCAAGCGCTGTCGCCCCGGCGAATTTTCCGACGACAATCACGTCCGCCGCATTGAACAGCAGCTGCAGAACGCCCGTCGCCGCCAGTGGAAGAGAAAACCGAAGGACCTTCGGCAAAAGCGCGCCCTCGGTCATATTGACCTGTTCAATGGAAGCTGCCATGGCAGTTCCCTCCTTATCCTATCATAAGCCTTGCACGGTCCTGCAGTTCGGGAGACAGTGCAAGCGGTATTATAGACCGTGTCCTCGTAAAATGCAACATTTTCGTTAGAAAATACAAAAATATTATGACAATTCAGACAGGTTGAACAGATTCCAGGGAGAAACCGCGGGCGGCGCTGCGGAAAATGCGATCGGCTGCCCGCTTTGCGGGTGCAGAAACGAGAGCTTGTAAGACCAGAGCGCAATCCGGCAGCCGTCCTGTTCGCCCGCGCCGTACTTCCGGTCGCCGAGCAGCGCATGGCTGCGCGATGCAAACTGGACGCGAATCTGATGGGTTCTTCCGGTGTGCAGCCGGATTCTGACAAGAGAAACGTCCTGGTCTTCGCAATACGCCAGAACCTCGTAGGACAGCAGCGCCCGCTTCACGTCCCTGCCGGTCTCCTGCATGACGCGCGATTTGCGCAGCGAGCGGTTATACCACAGAAGGTCTTCCATCTGCCCGGCGCTTTCCTTGAAGCGCCCATGGGCTGCGGCGAGATATTCTTTTTCAAATTCGCGCGTGCGCACCTGCTCGGACAGAATGGACGCTGCCGCCTGCGAGCGGGCAAAGACCATCAGCCCTGAAACCTGCGCGTCGAGCCGGTGGACCGAGCGCACACAGGCGTGCTCGTCGGAAAGCTCTTTTCGCAGCAGGTCCACCATGCCGCCCTCGTCGTCTCCTGCCGAGACCACGCCTGCGGGCTTGATGCACACGAGGATGCGCGCATCCTCATATAGAATGTCCATGAAAGCCTCCTTCTCGGGGGATATTCTTTGGGGATATCTTCATTATATCAGAAGTTTTCCAAATGTCCATGATCTTAAAAATTCTTAAAATCCGCAAAAATGCCGGCGGCGTGTGATACAATGGGAAAAACGCAAACAGAACTTTGGGGGGATTCCATGGACCAGAGCATCCGCATTCTCGTCGTAGACGACGAGCCGGATATCCGCCGCATCATCCGCATTTTGCTGGAAGGACGCGGCTATCACGTGACCGAGGCGCCGAACGGGCGGCTTGCCGTGCAGGCGGCGCAGCAGGATCTGGAGCTGGACCTGATCATTCTCGATATCATGATGCCCGAGCTATCCGGCATTGAGGCAAGTAAGGAGATCCGCCGCATCAGCAGCGCGCCGATTCTGTTCCTCACAGCACGAACGCAGGAGCAGGATAAGCTCGAGGCATATCAGTCCGGCGGCGACGACTATCTGGCAAAGCCGTTTTCTCACGGGGAGCTTCTGATGAAGGTCGACTCGCTCATCCGCCGTTACCGCGTCTACAAGGGCAAGGTCACAGGCAAGCAGCTCAAAAGCGACGTCGTGCTCGACGAGGAAAACCGGCGCATTCTGCGCGGCGGCGAGGCGCTGGAGCTGACGGAGACGGAATTTTCGATTCTGCAGTTTTTGGTCGACCACCGCGGCAGCGTCGTGTCGGTCGCGCAGATCTACGAGGGCGTATGGCACGAAAAATATATGCCGGCGTCCAACAACACCGTGATGGTACATATCGTGAACCTGCGCAAGAAGCTCGAGGACGACCCGGCAAATCCCCGCCTGATCCGGACCATCTGGGGGAAGGGGTATCAGATTGACTAACGGAAAAAAAACACGTTTTCACACGCTGCACCGAAAGCTTCTTGCGACCATGCTTGCCGCGCTGCTTGCCGCCATCGGCATCTATCTTCTGACCGACGCCATCGGGCAGGCGTTCATTGAGCGCGTATACATGAGCGCGGAGGCGCAGAACCAGAGAAATCTTGCCACGGTCTCGTCCTTTCAGACCTACGCGCGGGAGTTCAACCTCTCCTCGCGCGACACCGAAATGATCTCCCGCTGGGCAATCTCGCAGGACGACACCTATATTTTATTGTATAAAGACCGCCGCCTGGCATTGGAAGCCGGCTGGTGGGGCATCGACGAGGAAAGCTCCGGCACGGAAAGTCTGGACGATCTGTATGATGTGATCACCTACCCGGTGTATCTCCGAGACGGTGTGTTTCAGGCGGTGGTCTACGATTTTTCCGAGGCAAAGCTCTATGGCGGCGTGCAGATCGGTGCAATTGCGCTCGCATGCGTCATGTTTGCCATCTTCATGCTGATCTACAACCGGCGCATCACGCGCGCGATTGTGGAAATTTCCGAGGAGGTGAAGCAGATCGGAGACGGGAATCTGCAATTGCAGCTCACGGCAAGCGGAGACGACGAGCTGGCGCGGCTGACCGAGAGCGTCGAGTCGATGCGCAAGTCGATTCTCAAAAAGACCGACGAGCAGCAGCAGGCGCTGGAAAAAAACCAGAGCCTGATCTCCGCCATGAGCCACGACATCCGAAATCCGCTGACCGCGCTGCTGGGCTATCTCGATCTGGCGCTGAGCGGACAGTACCGCTCGCCGGAAGAGATGAAAAGCTATCTGGAAGCTGCCTACAGCCGGGCGCTGCAGCTCAAAACACTGACCGACGAGCTGTTCCGCTACTCTCTGGTCTTCGGTGCGCAGGAGCTTCCCATTCAGCTTGAGCCCTTCGACGCCGCAGCGCTTCTCGACCAGATGGTGGGCGAGGGCATCGTGATGCTGGAGCAGAAGGGCTATACCATCCGCCGCGCGGTGCAGCCGGTCTCGTGCCAGATTCAGGTGGACGCCTCGTATTTCAAGCGCGTTCTTGACAACCTTGCCGACAACATCTGCAAATACGCAGACCCGGCAAAGCCCATCCACGTTCTTGTGGCGCAGGAGAGCGGCGCGCTGACACTTTGCGTGTCGAATACCATTCTGAAAAACCCCGGGCAGGTGGAGAGCAACCGCATCGGGCTTCGCATCTGCGAGAAAATCATGCGCCAGATGGGAGGAACCTTTGAAAAAAGGCAGACAGAAGATACCTTCACCGTCACCCTGACCCTCCCGGCGCAGCCGCTGGCAGTCGAGGAAGGAGAAACCTCTTAAAATTTTCTTAAAATTGCCCTGCAGGGCTTTCAACTTCTCCGGAAGCCTGCTATGATAGGGCTGAACTGAAATCTGTACACAGCCTGTGGAGAAATATCTCCGCGTTGGAAAGGAGTAATTATGAAAACGTATCGTGTGATTGCGGCGCTGCTTGCAATCGTAATGCTGCTGGGCGTGTTTGCCGGGTGCAGCAAAAACAGCCAGGAGACGACCGACCCCGCAAACCCCGGTTCTACGACCGGCACAAAGACCGAAACGAACGATGAAAAGGCGGCCAGCACCAGCAAGTACGCCTATCAGGCGGAATATCTTCCGATTCCCGACAACGTTCAGTATGTGAACACCTCGACGATCTCGGGTTCGAACCTCTACTTCACCGGTTCAATCATCGACGGCAAGAAGACCTACACCGACGAAAACGGCGAGGAAATCGAGTACGACAACTACCGCTCGGCGCTGTTCAAGATGGACGTTGAGACCGGCGACTGCACGGAGCTGACCGAATTCCAGCTGCCCGAGGTCCCTGAGGGCTGGATGGGAAGCACGGATCTCAATACCATTCAGGCCGGAGCCGACGGCACGCTCTGGGCAATCTACGGCAGATCGTCGAGCGCCACCTATCCCTACCGCTACAATCCGCCCGCAGATCTGGCGGAGGACGACAGCATGTATAACTACTACGAAGAGGGCGAAAACAAGACCGGGCTTCTGCACCTCGATGCCGACGGCAAGGAGATCAAACGCATCGAGTTCAGCCAGACCGATGAAAACGGCAACAGCTTCTATGTTTCGAGCTTCTTTGTCGATAACAGCGGCAACGTCTATCTCAGCGACTGGCAGAGCGTGTACATCTATGACCAGGACGGCAACAAGAAGACGACCGTTGACCTGGGCGAAAACGGCGGCGATCTGTGCGAGCTGAAAGCCGGCGTCGTGGGCGTGAGCTATTACAAGAACGATGAGGCAAAGCCGGAAGAGAGCGGCCGCGTCTTCCAGGAGATCGACCCTGCCACCGGCAAGCTTACGGGCGACACCGTCAAGCTGCCCGACTCCGCCTACAGGTTCTTCCCTGGCGACGATGTGTACGATATCTACTACGACTACAACGGCAACATCTACGGCTATAAATTCGACACCGACACGAAGGATAAGGTGATCGACTGGATCGAGTGCGACATCAACTCCAACAATATCAATTCCTACTCCATCCTGCCCGACGGGCGCGTGATTGCGTTCGAGAGCAGCTACGATGATCAGGCGCAGAAAAACAACATGCAGCTGATCGTCATGACGCGCGTCGACGCGGCAAGCGTCGTCAACAAGACGGTCCTGACCTTCGCGTGCATGTATCTGGATTGGAACATGCGCGACGCGATCGTCAAGTTCAACCGCGCCAGCAACACCCACCGCATCGTCGTGCGCGACTACTCCGAGTATAACACCGACGACGATTACAATGCCGGCATCCAGAAGCTCAACACCGAGATGCTCTCCGGAAAGCTTCCGGACATGATCGACATCAACACCTACAGCATGCCCGTTGAGCAGTACGCGGCGAAGGGCTTCCTGACAGATCTCTACGAGCTGATTGACGCAGACGCTGACCTGAGCCGCGAAGACTTCGTCCAGCCGGTGCTTAAGGCGCTGGAAAGCGCGGACGGCAAGCTCTATCAGCTGCCGAGCACGTTCGCAGTCAGCACGGCAATCGCGCTCGACAAGGTCGCGGGCGACTATGACACCTGGAACCTCGCGGCAGTCAAGGACGCCATGACGAAGCTCCAGGACGGCGCGTCGGTCTTCGACGTGTACCGCACGAAGTCCGACATTCTCCAGACCTGCATCTCCCGCAACATCGACGCCTTTGTCGACTGGGAGAACGGCAGCGCGCACTTTGACTCGGACGAATTCAAGGCGCTTCTGGAGTTTGCCAACCAGTTCCCCGAGACCTATGACTGGGAGAACGCCACCGACGAGGAAAACGACTCGGCGCAGAACCGCATGAATTCCGGCAAGCAGCTCATGACCGACATGTACGTTTCGAGCTTCGAGGATATGCTCTACCAGCTGACCGGCTACAACGGCGGCGTGAAGTTTGTCGGCTATCCGTCCGAAGACGGCACATCGAACCACACCTTCCAGATTGACGGCTCGATTGCCATCTCCTCGACCTGCGCGGACAAGACCGCGGCGTGGAACTTCATGAAGCAGTTCCTCACCGAGGACTATCAGTCGGGCAGCAACGTCTGGAACTTCCCGATCAACCAGAAAGCGTTTGACCAGAAGATGAAAGACGCCATGACGGAGGAATACCAGACCGACGAGAACGGCAACGTCGTGAAGGATGAAAACGGCAACCCCATCCGCATCCCGAAGATGACCTATTATACCACTGACGCGGGCGGCGGCGTGGCGTTCGCCGCAACCACGGAGACGGCAGCCAGCACGGTCGTAATCGGCGGCTCGGGCGTCAACGAAGACGGCTCGATCAGCATCTACGCGATGACGCAGGAACAGGCAGATCAGATTCTCGATCTCATCAACGCCACCACCGCAGTCTACGGCTATGATGAGAGCATCCTGAACATCATCTCCGACGAGGCAGCGGCATACTTCGCGGGCGAAAAGAGCCTTGACGATACGGCAAACATGATTCAGTCGCGCGTCAACCTCTACGTCGCCGAGCAGTCGTAAACAAAACCAATCCGGAAGGGCAGCTTGCGCTGTCCTTCCGGACACGTAAATTTCTCAGAAAACAGAAAGGACCGAAGCGTGAAGCAGGCAAAAAAAATATGGAACGGCGTCAACGTGAAAATCCGGGACTTTCTGGCATCCCTGTGCTTCTCGGGTCCGAGCTTTCTCGGCATGCTCATGTTCTTCGTGGCGCCGTTCTGCGTGGTCATCTATTATTCATTCATCGCAGGCGCGCTGGACCACAGCTTTGTGGGACTCAAGAACTATATCAACGTCTGGAACAACGGCGCGTTTCAGATCGCCGTCAAAAATACGGCGGTTTTTTCGGGGCTTTCCGTTCCGCTGGCGGTGGTGCTGGCGCTGGTGCTGGCATTGATGCTTGAGTGCCGGATTCCGTTCAAAAGCCAGTTCCGCACCTTCTTTTTAAGCCCCATGATGGTTCCCGTGGCGTCGATCATTCTCGTGTGGCAGGTTCTCTTTCACTCGAACGGCGTGATCAACGAGTTTCTCTCCGTCTTCGGCGTGAAGGCGATCGACTGGCTCAAATCGGACTACTGCATGGTGGTCATCGTGCTGCTGTTTCTCTGGAAGAACCTCGGCTACAACATGATTTTATTTATGGCGGCGCTCAACAACATTCCCAAGGAGCTTTTGGAGGTTGCGGAGGTCGAGGGTGCGTCGAAGGTCTATCAGTTTTTCCACATCAAGCTCCGCTATCTTTCGCCGACCGTTCTGTTTGTGACGATCCTCTCGATCATCAACTCCTTCAAGGTCTTTCGCGAAATCTATCTGCTCTCCGGCGACTATCCCTACGAGGGTTTATACATGCTCCAGCACTTCATGAACAACATGTATAACAAGAATCTCGACTATCAGCGGCTGTCTGCTGCTGCAATTATGCTGGCAGTCGTCATTATCGCGCTCATCGCCCTCCTGTTCGCCATCGAAAACTACTTTGGAAAGGACGTGGAGGGATGAGACGGAAAAAGCGCTATTTCTCCCGCGGCATGCTCACCGTGCTTGCCGCCGTGTTTGCCTTTTTGTTCCTGATGCCGACGGTGCTGACGATCACGAACTCGTTCATGACGCAGAGCGAAATCACCGCCAACTACGGGCAGGTGTTTCAGAACGCAACCGACGGCAAGAGCTACATCAAAGACAAAATCAATCTGAAATTCATCCCGGACAAAGTAAGCTTCACGCAGTATTTTACGGTGCTGCTGAAAAGCCCGGACTTCCTCTATAAATTCTGGAACTCGGTGATTCTGGTCGCGCCGATCGTGCTGGCGCAGCTGGCGGTCGCGTCTGTCGCCGCCTACGGCTTCACGCGATGGCGCGGCAAAATCCGGGACACCATCTTCTTTGCCTACGTCATTCTGATGCTCATGCCCTATCAGGTGACGCTGGTGCCAAACTATCTGGTCTCGGATTTTCTGGGACTGCTCAACACCCGCTGGGCAATCATTCTGCCGGGCGCGTTTGCGCCGTTTTCGGTGTTTCTGCTCACCAAGTCCATGCGTCGGATTCCGGCTTCGCTGATTGAATCGGCGAAGCTGGATGGCGCGGGCGAGTGGCACATTTTCTGGAACATCTGCCTTCCCCAGTGCCGCAGCGCACTGTATTCCATCGCCATTCTGGTCTTCATCGACTACTGGAACATGGTCGAGCAGCCGCTGATTCTGCTGCCCGATGCCTCGCAGCAGCCGCTTTCCGTGTATCTGTCGCAGATCAACGCGGGCGAGATCGGCATTGCATTTGCCGCGGCGGTCATTTACATGGTGCCGGGACTTCTGATGTTCCTGCATGGCGAGGCATATCTCGTGGAAGGCATTACTTACGCAGGCTCCGTGAAAGGATAGGGAACTATGGATACGAATGTCAAAAGACGCGAATGGGTCAAGACCGCGGCAATTATTTTTCTGGCGGTGCTGCTGGTGCTGACCTTCTTCTCCAATACCATCATGAACGCATCCCTCCCGGAGGTTGCGACGCAGCAGGTGACGCAGGGCACGATCAACGCAAAAATCCGCGCCTCGGGCACCATCACCGCCAACGAGACCTACAACGTCAAGCTCGCGCAGTCGAGAAAGATCGAGAGCGTCAAGTGCAAGGTCGGGCAGGCGGTCAATGCCGGCGACGTGCTGTTCGTCCTGGAGGCGCAGGAGGCGGGCGAGCTGAAAGCGGCGAAGACAGACCTCGAGGCGAAGGAGCTGGACTACCAGAAGAGCCTGATCACCGCCTCGAACGACTCGGCGCAGGAGGACCGCGACGTGCAGAAGCTGCGCGACGCCTATAACGAAGCGCTGACGATCTATAATCAGTACAGTTCCATGGATGCCAGCCAGATTGCCATTGAAAAGGCAAAGGCGGAAAAGAAGCTCAACGAGCTGACCAAGGACAGCGAGCGCGCACAGAAGGAACTAACCAACGCGCAGAATGACGAGGAGTATACCAAAATTTCCGGCGAAATCTCCGCGCTGGAAGCAACGCTGGAGCCTCTGAAAACCGCAAAGGACAAGGCAGAAAAAGCGTTGGACGATATGGACCAGCCGGTTCCGAGTTCCGGCACGACGAGCAAAAAGCTGAATGACCTGATCAAGAGCACGCAAAAGGATATCAACACGATTCTTGACAGTAACCCGGACCACTCTTCGGACAGATACGCCTATCTGATTGCAAAGTATGAGGATGACTATCTGCTTTTGCAGAAGCTTGCAGGCTCCCGCAAAGAGGTCATGGCTGCCTATTGCAACGAACCCGGCTATACGGAGCTGAAGAAAAAGTTGATCAGCTCCGGCGAGGTGAAGACCGACGATGAGGCGGCAACACGCGCCGAAGAATTGAACACCGCCTACGTCAATTTGCAGGAGTATTACGACGATGTCTCGGATTTGCAGGCAGACCTTGCAAAATACAAGGCGCAACTGACCTATGTAGAAGCAAGAGACGCTTACGACGAGGCAAACAGCAATACCTCCGACCTTCGGGAGCGGTATAATTCCCTGAAAGCGGCAATCGAGCGGCTGGAAATCGCGGTGGAAAACGCGAAGGACGCCGTCGACGAGCAGACGGAGGTTGTTTCCGATCTGGGCAAGGCGGCAGACAACGCCTCCGCCGTCAAAACGGCGAAGGAAGCCCTTGAGGACAAGCTCTTTGAGATGAACAAGGGCGACACCGCCGCGCTCGACATGCAGGCGGCAAAGAAGGCAATCGAAGAAGCAAAGGCGAACATCGAAAAGCTCACGAAGGACGCCGACGCGCAGGAGGTCACGGCGAAGGTCGGCGGCACGATTGCCTCCGTCACCGTCACCGCCGGCGACACGGCAAGCGCGGACACCGCCATTGCCACCATCAACCAGACCGACCGCGGCTTCACGGTGAAACTCTCCATCACCAACGAGCAGGCGAAGAAAGTAAAAGTCGGCGACACCGCAGAGCTGGTCAACTACTGGGGCGACGCGACCGCAACGCTCGAAACCATCGGCAACGACCCGCAGAACCCGCAGAAAAACCGCCAGCTGACCTTTAGACTCACCGGCAGCGACATTCAGCCGGACAGCAACATCACCCTTGCCATCGGGCAGCAGAGCGCAAGCTATGACGCCATTGTCCCCACGTCTGCCATCCGGACAGACAACAACGGCTCGTTCGTGCTGGCAATCGTGTCGAAATCCCCCCCGCTTTCCACCCGCTACACCGCCACGCGCGTCGATGTGCAGGTGCTGGCAAGCGACGATAAGAGCTCTGCCGTCTCCGGCATCGGCTCGGGCGAGTTCGTCATTACCACGTCGACCAAGCCCATCGAGGCAGGCACCCAGGTCCGCCTGGCGGAGAACGGATGAGCGGCGGCAAATTTGCGCGCAAACGGCAGCGAAAGCCGCTTCCGCTGCGGTTTCTGGCGCTGCTGTCGCTGAATGCTGTGCTGGTGGCGCTGGCGATCGTGTTCGCGGTCAAGCTGCACCACGTGACGCATCTTTTAATTACGCAGTCCGCCGCAGAGGTCTGGAAGGGACAAAGCACGGAGAACTTCGTGCAGGTCTCGGCGTTCCAACCTGTAAACCAGCCGATCACCGAGACGGACGTAGAAACCTTCCATCAGACGCTCCAGCAGAAATTCATCGATGCGTCGCTCGAAACGCCCGAAAACGGCAGCCTCTATCAGGACGCCTGGTCGACCACCGCGCGCGATATCACCGTGTCGACCGCATCTGTCAGCTATACCGCAAAAACCATCGGCGTGGGCGGGGACTTCTTCCTGTTCCACCCCCTGCCCCTTCGCTCCGGCAGCTATATTTCAAACCGCGACTTTACCTATGACCGCGTCGTTCTCGACGAGGAGCTTTCCTGGGCGCTGTTCGGCAGCTACGACGTCGCCGGACAGACGGTCTGGATTCAAAATGAGCCGTATGTAGTCGCGGGCGTTGTCTCGCGCGAAAAAGACAAGGCAAGCGGCAAAGCCTACGCAGACGGCGCAGGCATGTTCATCTCCTACTCCGCCATGCGCCATATCACAGGCGGTGAGGAGAACACAGACCCCGGCATTTCCTGCTATGAGCTGGTCATGGCAGAGCCGATCACAGGCTTCGGCTTGAGCGTTCTGCGCGAGAGCTTCCCGACGAAGGATGTAAGCGTCTTCGTACAGAACACGGACCGCTACAGCCTCAAGAGTCTGCTGACCGTCGTTTCGCAGTTCGGCGAGCGCTCGATGAACACGGCGGGCGTCATCTTCCCCTACTGGGAGAACGCCGCGCGGTATACAGAGGACCACGCCGCGCTCGATCTGGTGCTGCTGGTGCTGATGAGTCTGTGCCCCGTGACGTGCCTGATCGTGCTGATTATCCGCGAAATCAAATCCGGCTGGCGCTATTTGAGCACTAAAATTCCTGCCGAGATTGAAGCGCGTGTGGAAAAAAAGAAGGAAGAGCATTACGTCCGGACCGGCATCTAAGCAAAAAATCCCCGCTTCCATGTCAGAGGCGGGGGGTCTGGGATCTCGGGGTTATTTGATTTCGGACAACACCC